>Ga0080006_1203284_pt1 | contig 132288 bp, 118 predicted proteins | sample RS3BMetagenome_FD_69209 | JGI IMG/M metagenome (GOLD analysis project Ga0080006, IMG submission 69209) | Ferric oxide microbial mat and aquatic microbial communities from Rainbow Spring, Yellowstone National Park, USA - RS3B (SPADES... ...
TCTTCTCCGGTGCATGAAATTGGTCTAGCCGAAGCTGCGCAAGGTCATAGCGTCGCCGCCCACCTGCTGTGGGTTCATTGGGTAGGAGCTTGCCCTCGCTCTCCCAGCGTCGCAGTGTTTGCGGCGCAACCCCCAGGAACTCGGCGGCTCTTGAATGCTGACCAGCTTGGGCGACAGGTTTAGAATGTACATTTATGAGAAGGAAAAAGCAACTTGTATAGAAACTGTTCAAGTCCTGCGATGTTCCGTAGGCGGCCATCCCCATAAACCCACAGATCGGAACTAGCTCTATGCCTGAAACATAGCTTTAAAGGCCAAAGGATTGAATCTGCACCTTATCCTCCTTATTTGTCTCCTGGTATTCTCTAGCGTGATAGGAGCTTAGAGATAGGCTAACGTGGTCTAGTTTTAGTCGCAGGTGGCAAGCGCCATCCCAGAAAATGGTATGGGTTCCCTCCGGGAATAGTTTATAACTTGTAAGGGGTGGTTAGAAGCTCATCCTCTTTAGGAGATAGGGGAATATCACTTGCTTCGAGGTTCCATTTCGAAATCATATTCGGTTCTGACGGCGGAAAGTGGAGCCAATATCTGTTTTTCAAATTGATAATAGAAAGGACTTTGCTTAACAAGCTCCAATTTTTCTACGGAATCCACATCGAAAGAAAAAAAGAAGAAATAAGAGCCATTGGGCGAAATATTTTTGCCTACTCTTAGATTCATTATTTCTGGTATTTTCAACAATCTTACTCGAGTTTCAATCATTAGATTATCGATCTGTTCAGGACTAGACACGTTTTGAGAGGATAAAAAACATAGATGATGAATCATAGAAGTAAAAATGTTATTTAATGACGTTCAGATAATAAAACCAAAAAACTCTTTTTTAAAAAGAGAAAAAAGTTGGCAAAGAGTCTTATGTTTTTTAATTTCATAGATAACAAGGATATTGGTCTATGATTGGAAATTTTCTTAGAAAAAGTGAACTTCATAAGCCGCAGGAAACTAAAATAATCCCTCCTTCTCCTCCCGATCCATTTGGTAGTCCTCCTCCGCCTGCTGTTCCCTTGGAAAAATCCCTACAAGAAAAGGAAAAACAAACGGCACAAGAAACAACAATTGAAACCAAAAAGACAGTTGCAGGCAACGAACAAAAGAAAGATTTTAGAGAAGCACGAGTTTCCGAAAAACTATTTAATGTATTGGCAACGGGAACGAAATTCTCTGGTTCAATTGCCTTTCAAAATCAATTAGTTGTAAATGGTCATTTTGAAGGTCAGATCTATTCAAATGAGGGAACACTTATTATTGGAGAAAAAGCAGTGGTACATGCCCAAGTCAAGGTAGGCAACGTATTAATTTCTGGACGATTTTCTGGTAATATTTATGCTTCTGATCTAACAGAACTCAAAGATGGATCAGAGGTTTTTGGGGATGTCAAAACTCGACGATTAAAGGTTGAAGAAGGCTCGATTCTTAATGGAAAATGCGAATGCACAGCTAAATCTATCCAAGATAGGTAGGGCTTTTTTTTGTTTGAACTTCAATGGATTGAGTTTCCTGAGAAACGTAATAAGGCATTACTTTGTTATGAACTACCCCCGCCAAGTTTACAGGGCTATGGCGTGAGTTTCATGCTTCATCGCGGCGAAACACCGCTCTACATCTCAGACGGTTCCTGCGCCGCGCGCCGGCGTCAGCGGCTAATCTTGTTTCTAGCCACCGCAACAGTACCAAAGCCGCATTTTCGTCGCGGTCACAGGTGGCGTCGCAATGCGGGCAGCGGTGTTCCCTGGACGTGAGCGTTTTCTTCTCATCGGACAATTTCCAGCACGCATGACAGCGTTGCGTTGGCTTGATCTCCCGCGTCGGAGCTTCCTTCTACTACACCCCAACCTCTTCCGCTTGGTCCTGGTCATTTTGAGGAAAGTCGCTGGTGCGCCGTCATGAATCTCACGGTTGAGTCCCTTCTTGCAAGCCCACCGGAATGAACCATGTTCTTTACATCCAAGGCCTCCGTGGCAATGGCTCCACTCCGTTGCACCAACCAGGCGCTGGTTTGGTGCATAAAGTCCTTGCGTTGCTAAGCCACCGCCGCCGTGTAAACGGGCCAAATGCTGAATGGATCGGTGCAGACCAGCGGATATGGGGGAATCCCCGCAGGCTGCCGCTCAACTGTTGCGCCATGCGAATTTTACGAGAGACTCGCTGGCCCAATCTCTTGAGTTTGGCCTGTTGGTTTTGGAGATGACGGGGGGAGCGCAACGGTATACATGCCCTTGGGTGTGGCAACGGTCAAGAAATTCGTAAGGCCCCAATCGAAAGCCCCATCTCTCTACCGCGCTCCCGCACCACAGCGCCGATTTCCAACGTGATAGACGCATACCACTCGCAGGCGAGCGGGCGTTCCTGGCGTTCTTGCCTTTCCCCGGATAGATACCAGACCTATAGCTTGCAGATAGAGTTTGCTATGCCGATTATTCTGTCCAGGGTGCAGCTTCCATCCCTCCCCATGGGACTTGTATCCCCAGCCCGGATATTGACTCAGGCTAGCATGGGTTATATCCTACTCGGTTCCCATAACCATGCAAACTCTACGTAATCTATATCATTGCGTTTATAACTTGACCAGCCGCTTGGTTCTGGTTACGAAATATCACCGCAGGTGTATGACCGGCCCCATGCTAGACCGACTGGCTGTTATCTGCCGGGGTACGGCGGCAAAATGGGAGTGCGAGGTGCTGGAATTCAACGGTGAGGCGGATCATGTGAATCTGCACGCTGACTCCCAAGGTATTACCGTCAGCCTCCGTGAATACTCTCAAGACGCTCACCAGTCGCTTGCTGCGCAAGGAGTTTGCAGATCACCTAAAACGATATTACTTGAGTAAACCCGTATTCTGGAGCCGAAGTGACTGGATCCTAACCGTTGGGGGGTGCGCGACTGTCCGTGCTCAAGCAATACATCGGAGCAGCAGGAAAGACCAGAGTGATCGTCCTTTGAGCGACCCGTACCGCTTCATCACTCCCTGAACCGCTGCGCGGTTACAGGCGGAGCACTTCGGCGCGCTTGGATAGATGGAAGTTTAAGGAAAAAGCGTGGCTAAATAAAAGGCACAAAGACTATTCTTTTTGGCTCTATCCAACAAAAAAGTGGAACAGCCCATCCGACGCTTGAATATAACGACTTTCTTGCCTGAAGCAAAGATCCCTATGAAAAGAGATAAAGACAGGCTCTAAACACTACAGCTGTATGCAAGGATTGCCTACGACGGATTATGCCGTGTGGACTCCATTTAGTAAATTGGAACAATTTGTTGGAAATAGAATCTTCACTTTTATCCTCGTGTAGTTTGAACAGCCTTTTACCATGAAAAAATTCTATACAATTTTTTTGCGTGTTCCTTTTTGTTCTTGTTTGTTGTTATCTCTTTATTTTTTTGAAGAGTTGGGGCATGCAGGAAACCAGCAGGATGAGGATGGTGTGGTTATAAATAATACCTCAGAAATAAACCAAGGTTTACAGAGTCAATCTGCAAACCAAATTATAAGAAAGCTATCGACTAAAAAAGATTCTCCTTCAGATAATACCCAAAATATACCAACTTCTATAGCTCAGGAAACTGTAGTTTTGGGCAGAGAGCCTTCATTGCTTCTGCCATGGGAAAATAGTAAAGTTGACCTTGATTCTCGAGAAATATGGTCAGACAAAATCGCCGCAAGTGATGCACCAGCTGGCCTCATGGGAACCGGTCATATGCATAGAAAATATCAGCCAATGATTGGTTTTTGGTGGATGTATATGAACATGGGACCAGATTATTATGAAGGTAGCAGTGCATTGAATTTGAATGGGCTAGAGGCAATACGTTTTGCAGGCAAACCTGTGGCTATGGGTGACGTCTCTATGTTTATGGAACAATATATGCCGATGCTGATGTTTGGTTTAACAGACAATCTAACCTTCATGGCGATGTTCCCAATATGGGATAAACAAATGGATATGATAGGATTGCCCATGGGTGGATTTATGCCAACAGGAATGCATGGGATGAGTGGAATGACCGGGATGGGTGGAATGCATACTGGTAGTGGTGGACTGCCTTTACAACCAATGCCTCCAGGGAGCCGGATGTCAATGAAGGCTATTGGCCTTGGAGATATTAATTTTCAATGGATATATAAGCTACTTGATTTTCATAGACATAGAATTCAAATGAACCTCGGTTTTTCAGTGCCTACAGGATCAATTGATGAAACTATGTCAGATATGGCTGGGCATCGTGTCTATCCATATGACATGCAACTGGGCTTAGGTGTTCCCGCTTTTATAGGGGCATTGACATATCTTGGGCAGAGTGAAGACAGGCGTTGGGGATGGGGTGTGCAAGGTTATTCAACAGTTCCTGTTGGTCGAAACAATCAAGGTTATGCTTGGGGAAATTCATTTTTTGGAAATGGCTGGGTTTCTTACAATTTTACCAGTTTCGCTTCCATTAATTTTAGTGGTGTTGGTTATTATCAAGGTGAGATTCATGGGGCTAATCCTACTAATGAACTTTCAATTCGAACCGCTCCTTTTATAGCAATGCCCGATATAGTTGCATCCTGGACAGGTGGCGAATGGGCTGGTGCAGCCTTAGGTGTGAACATGAGAATGCCAGGTTTTGCTAGAGAAGGCTTTCAAAAGGCAGGGACCTCACCAGAAAATGCGTTGCAAGGAAATTTTCTTACCGCTCAAATTGTGAAACCCCTTTATCAATATTGGAATGGTGTTCAATATGGAATGAATTGGATGGCGACTGTCTCATGGCAATGGTGGTATTGAAACTTCTTTTTTAGGAAGATTTTTATAAATTATATTGGCAAAGCTTACGGTGGGGTTAAAATGGCTGAATTTTATGTTTTGTTCTTGTGCTATTGGAGATTTAAAATCAGACATTGTCTGGAGTTAGACCTAGTTGCTAATATCTTTCATGACCCTCCCAAATCCTTAAAGGGGATAGATTTTGGTCTGTGATTAAACCTATGGCTTGCGCCTCTCTGAACTCCAGAGCGCGGTAGATGGCGTCACTACTCTTATCAATTAGCAAACGTTTTTTTTCGGACATAAACCCATGTCCGGCTGCCTCCAATGATCCAAAATACACCCTACAGACCTTACTAGGTCATAGATAGAGATGATATCTTAAAATGGGAAAAAAAACATCACTTTTTCTCCAAAAGCTAGGTTGGTATATTGAAACTGCCTTCAGATAAGATCCACTGCAGATGCTTCTTTGAATCTAGGAGGCATTAAGAGAGGAGAATCATGCACAGCCCCAAAAGTTCTCTTTTCCTGCGTAATCAGGTAGCCAGCCGTGAACGTTCTTAAGTGAGAAAGCTAGACAGTCTAGTCTGGCTTTGTTATCGGCAAAGCCCCAGTAGTGGAAGTATAAGTTTTTGCTTGTTCGAAGAACAAGCTGCAGTAGCAAAAAGAAGAACAGGGATAGAAACGCCCTATCCGCTGCCAATGTTTGTCTGCCCACGGCATTTATCCTATGGTCTTCTGCACAATAGGATAAAGAATAGAATAAGCTAGTTAGTGTTTTGAGGCTAATAAGAGTGGGGAATGATAGCCAATATCATGATAACTAAATTTTGAAAATCCAACCTCTCTTAGCCATTCTTCGTATTCTTCTCCAGAGTAAATGCCACCTTCTTTAGTGTTTATAAGCATACGCAACCCAAAAAGAATGGCTTCTAAAGGTCCAGTGCGTTGACGATTAGGTAAAAATTCTAAAATAGCAATTTGACCGTCCGAAGCTATTACTTTGGAAATTTTAGCTAACAATCTCCGACTTTTATTTTCCCCTTCAGAATGAAGGATATGGCCGAAAATCACAAGGTTGAAATTCTTATGGGGATATTCAATCTCCTCAATATTTCCTGCTAAATACTCATAACGATCTTCAATTCCATATCTTTGAACATAACTTCGGGTAAATTCAAGAACTCTAGGAAAGTCTACTGCTGTGACTTTTGCTTGCTTATCAGTCAAGGCAACCGCAAGACTCCATACGGCAGAACCACAGCCTATATCCAAAACACGGAGTGCATGGAGAGAAACTCCAGCTCCGATCGCTCGAGCCGCGTTCACTGCAGGATCACGATGGACAATATGAAGAAATCTAATAAGCTTGGGGAAAAATTCTTCTGCTTTGCTTTGATTTTCAACTCCTTCAGGTGGACCACCCTTGAGAACAGCTTCGGTCAACTTTGTCCAATCTTCGTTAAGAAAAGAATTTTGTAAAAAATCGCCAATATAATCTGGAGCTTCTTCAATTAACAATCCTTTAGAAAAAGGAGAAAGTCTATAGATCTCCTTTTCTTTTTCAAGCAGGCCAAGCGCTGTAAGACTATTCAAAAAAAAACTGAGTCCTCTCTGACTGGCCCCTGTCTTTTGGGATAATTCTTCAAGAGTCATTTCATGGCTATTAAGAGTTTTAAAAATACGAAGTTGAAAAGCAGTTTTTATAATATGATGCGCTCTGATATCAGAAAAAAAAGTAAAAATGGGTAGGGGATTAAAACTAAGTTCAAAAGAATTGTTGTTCATATTATGTGGTTAAAATTAATTTTGATTATACAAAGACTTAACATAGATAAAAACAAAGTAGAATGCAGTTGTTTCCTTTTCTTATCTTTTAAGTTTTTTTTCTTTATTAGTATAAACTTGTTGAAAACGGAAAATGCTCATTCATAAATGTGACAGTCCCAATCCCCTGCAGGAGACGGGCTTCTGTTGGAAAGCTAGTAGTTAGGCCCTTGACTTCCCTGATCTCGGACTCCACCGAAGTAGGATTGATTGCATTGCTTGCCTTTCCTAATAGCATCCTTTCCCTTCAGCCGTCGCCTCCATATTTGGCCGTCTTCTACTCTTCTGAATTTTGGCATCCGCGCACGCAGTCTTGCGAGCTTATCATGGGATTGGAGCGGTTCTTCAAGCTGTTCTGCTTGCGCAAAAGACTACCCGACAACCGCTTCAAGCGGGCAAAAAGCGTGTTGTGCGGCTTGAGACCTTGGATCACTTCACCCGTTGAGAGCGTTGGGCAGGCTCTAACTTTTTAGAGGGCCCACGAACCTTTTTTGCTTCACGATCGCAGCCGATGAATGATTCCTTGGCCTTTGTTCACAAAGAGCGCTTTTTCGCAGCGAATGTCTAAGCCTAAGACCAGCATGGCAGGATCGGTTTGCCTCTGGGTTTGGCTAAGAGGCTTGCAGGCCTGCCGCAAATCATAGGTAAGAGAAAAGAACGCATGGCACATGATGTGGATTGACTACGAATGGTTCACAAAGTGGCTTTTGGTACCGCAGATCATTTTAGGCTCGACCATTTCTCCATGCGGCGCCAAGCAGTGCTGCCAAACATCGCGGGTACACTATCCTGACTTTCGCTTCATACATTTGTCCAGTTCGAATCCTTTGAAGCAATTCCTTCGGAGAAATGCCTTAAAAACATATGGCTACGCACAGATGGTGGGGAAGCGGATATGAGAGCAAAAAGTACCTTACTGGTCGTTATATAGCATGTCGGCTAAGGAGGCTAGAAGAACGAATACAAGGTTAAGGCTAGGTATGCCACCAGAGTGATATTGAGGGTTGCATGTGGTTGGCTTACTGGTACTTTAGAAAGACTAAAACCTATTGTTTTGTAGTATTCATATACGGCAGGACAAATCAGCGGCGAGACGATCTGGGGGGGCAACATGGCTGGCTAAGGCAAGTGAAGTCCTGGCTAGCTCCGCTCTCATCTCTCGACTTAAAGACCTAAGGGAATTTCTAAGCGAGACATTAAAAAAAATAGTAATTCACAGTACTTATAAAAAATTCAAAGAGTGGAAAAGGAAGACTAATCAAATGGACCAAAAAGTCTATCTCCGGCATCTCCTAAACCTGGAAGAATAAAACCCTGGGCATTAATTTCGCGGTCTACACATCCAGTAATAATTTCAACATCGCCATAGGAATGCTCAATCAGTTTGATGCCTTCAGGACTTGCAATGCAACAGATGATTTTAATGGAAATAGCTCCATAATTTTTTAAAAGTCTAATTACTTTAACCATTGTATTTCCTGTAGCTAGCATCGGATCAAGGATGAATACCTGATGATGGTGTTTTATGTTAGGGATTTGTCCATGATAAAGACTGCTTCCCAATGTTTTTTCATCCCTCACAGCTCCTAAAAAAAATACTTGAGCTTCAGGAATAAGCGACTGGAAACTTTTGAGCATCCCAAGCCCTGCCCGTAAAATCGGAGTAAGTAGGATTTCTTGGTCAAAAATAAAAGTCGAAGTTTTTTCTAAAGGTGTCTCAATTTCAATTGGCTGTAACGAAAGACTTTGAGTGGCATAGGTTGCTAATATAGAAGAGGCTTGATCCAAATAAAGTCTAAAAAGACTTTTGGGAGTGTTTTTATCCCTGAGCCGTGTGAGTCGATCAATAAGCAAAGAATGTTTTATTATTTGTAATGACATTTAGTTTTAAAACCGTACTTTAAAGGAAAGAAAGCATTATTCTCTCCAACTCTGATAGATTCTAAGTAATATTTTAAAGCTATGAAAGAAAAACCATTCGATTTGTCGAGAAGGCCTAGAAGATTTAGGGCAAGCAGGCAAATTCGCAGCTTACTTACAGAAACCCGGCTGACAATCAGTAATCTGATTTGCCCCTTGTTTGTTCAGGAAAAAAAAGGTAAGGAAGAGATTGGCTCGATGCCTGGCATTTTCAGGTATTCTTTAGAAAACCTTTTAGAAGTCTGTTCGGAACTCCAAGAAACGGGAATTAACGCTGTGGCTTTATTCCCCTATGTTCCAATAGAAAAAAAGGATGATAGTGGCTCTCTCGCATTGGATCCAGAAGGATTAATCCCCAAAGCAGTTTCGGCGATCAAAAAAAACATTCCTGAGCTTCTTGTCATCACAGACGTTGCGTTAGATCCCTATACAACCCATGGCCATGATGGATTATGGAATGAACAGTTAGGTGATGTAGATAACGATGCGACTGTAGAAATATTAACAAAGATGGCGGTAATGCTTGGGAAAATGGGAGCTGATTTTGTTGCTCCTTCAGACATGATGGATGGAAGGGTCGGTCAAATAAGAAAAGCTCTCGATTCCGAAGGATTAACGAAAACAGGCATTCTTGCTTATTCAGCTAAATTTGCTTCAGCTTTTTATGGACCATTTAGAGAAGCGGTTGGCTCTGCAAAAAAAAAGGGATACTATCTTGATAAAATGACCTACCAACTCAATCCTTCCAATAGGAGAGAAGCATGTTTAGAGGCAGTACTCGATGAAAAAGAGGGTGCCGATATCCTCATGATTAAGCCAGCTGGCCCCTATCTTGATATTATATACCAAATCAGACAAAATACCCTTTTACCCGTAGCTGCCTATCAGGTGTCGGGAGAGTATTCGGCTATTGTGGCTGCTGGCTTAAACGGTTGGCTAGATCCTAAAAAAGCTGCTATTGAATCGTTAGTAGCAATTAAACGGGCAGGGGCCGATATCATATTAACTTATTTCGCTCAATCATTAGCAAAAGATCCTTCTTTTAATCTTTAATTTGGAATGTATGGAAAATTTTGGTCGGTTTGCAAACAAAGACATAGCGTTGGAAGCTTTTCTGGATTTTTCGGAGTTTGCTAGAACTCAATTCAAAGCTCATCCTGAATGGGAAGAGTGGCTGAAAAGTCCTGAAATTTCTGATCCTACCCATTACCGAGGTCTTGGTAGACTTAAAATCGATTGGCAAGAACTGGCAAATGGTTCTTTAAGCTTACAAAATCGTATAGATGCTTTGAAAAGGTTGAAACAAAGAGAAATTCTCCGAATCGGTTTTTTTGATTTTGCCCTTGTATGGAGTTTGGAAAAGGTATTAAAGGCTCTTTCTTTGCTTGCTGATTTTTCCATAGAGATCATTTTGGATCTGGCAAAAGCGCAATTGGGATTTCCAGCCTTTCCTTTTGCTATTTTATCCATGGGAAAGTTGGGTGGAAAGGAGCTCAACTACAGTTCAGATATTGATCTCTTATTTCTCCATAATGGGTCTAATAGTCATCATGATATGGCTAATCGACTGGGGAAAAAAATCGTTCAGCTCTTCTCAATGGCTTATGGCGGTTTCTATAGAATTGATCTCCGACTAAGGCCTGATGGAAATAGTGGGATACTTGTTCCATCGATCAAATATTGTGAATACTATTATTCGGCTTTAGGTGAGAGTTGGGAAAGAATGGCTTTGATTAAAGCAAGAAAATCAGCTGGAGACAGTGCTTTGGCTTATGAATTTGAAATTCTTCGCTCCCTATTTTCTTTCCCAAGGCATATCACTGAGGAAATGTTTGAAGAGGTTTTTGAAATAAAATCGAGGATAGAAAAAGAACTTTTGGATGAATCTTCCAAAAAAAGAAATATCAAACTTGGAGAAGGTGGCATACGAGAAATAGAGTTTATTGCCCAGTCCTTTCAAGTGGTATATGGAGCCCGTTATCCCATTCTTCAGAGTAGGTCCACCCTTGAAACTCTGGAAGCATTGACTACATGCCAATTAGTTCCAAAAAAGGAAATGGAAGCACTTAAATTAGCCTATTATTTTTTTAGACAAGTGGAAAACAGACTGCAAATGGTTGCCGATCTTCAGACCCACTTGATTCCTGAAAATACTGTTCAAAAAAAAGCTCTTGCTTCCTCTTTAGGTCTGGAGCTTGAGCTCTTTGAAGAAAAACTAGAAACATATCGAATGACTGTTCGAAAGTTGTTTTCATCGGTTTTCCCACTTTCAAAGGAAAAAGGAGAATCTATCTTTCATTTTGAAATCTTTCCTGATCCTCAAAAAGCCTATAAAGACATTCAATCTTTATTGGATAGTGATCCGATCAAACCTTCTGCGCGTGCTTCGAAATCTTTAAAACGGCTCTATCCAATCCTAGAAGAGACATTGAAAAAAACCGTAGATCCAAATCTTTGTTTAAGCCGATTTGTGCAGTTCGCAGAAAAGTATGGAACAAAGGCGATGCTTTTCGAATCCTTCGCATCAAGCTCTAAGGCACTGGAACTTCTTTTGCGGCTTTTTGATTCGAGTTCTTTTTTTACAGAAATTCTTTTGTCTCAACCAGACTTGTTTGAGGAAATATGCCGAAGCGATGGACTTTATACAAAGAAGACAGTCGAGGATTTTTTCAACGAATTGGCCCAGATCGAACAAGATCACCGGACCAAATATCGCCTTTATAGAAAAGGGGAACTCTTCAGGATATTTTTGAGAGACATTCTTGGAATTGCTTCTCTTATTGAGATAGAAGAGGAATATACGGCACTTGCCGAGGCTATTCTTAAGCATGCATGCAATCTTTGTCATGCACTCTCTAACGCAATCATTGGAGTAGGAAGGTTTGGGGGAGGAGAACTTGGATATGGTTCGGACCTGGATTGTCTCTTTATAGGGAATAATTTGAATGGAGCTTTGGAACTGAATCGTTTTCTTTCTGAAATGCTACCAAGTGGCATTCTCTACAATTTTGATTTTAGGTTAAGACCTCATGGAGAAGGTCCCATTGTACTCGAAGAGGAAATGTATGAACATTACTACGGTTCTGTAGCCATGTTTTGGGAAATTCAAGCCTTACATAGAGCTCGCTTTGTTTGTGGAAACGAAGAATATGGAAGGAGATTTATCCGGTTTGTTGACGACTTGTGGGCAGATTGGAGTCGGAGAATCCCATGGAAGGAGTTTTTTGAATTACGTGAGAAGATCCAAAAAGAAAGGGATAGTTTTGTACCTGTTGAATACCGGATCAAAACAGCACCAGGAGGTCTTATGGATATTGAGCTTGGATTCCAAATTTGGCTAATGAATAAGCAAATACGAGAACCAAGCATGTGGAAAGCTTTTTTACTATTGGAAAAAGAGGATGAGCATACGGCTCGATTAGCTAGAGAGGGCTATGTCTTTCTTAGGCGGATCGAATCGGTTATGAGACGAGAAAGAAATAGCCCAATATCGGTATTGCCTTTAGACGACGCAGCAAAAGAAAAACTGGCTCGGATGCTTGGCTTTGATTCCAAAGCCAAGTTTATGGAAGCCTACTTCACGACTCTTGAATCAAATCGATTGGTGTTTGAGAAATTAACTTCTCAAAAGCTTCCTTAGCAGCTCGAAGTTCAGCTTCTTTCTTACTTTTCCCAGATCCTTTACCTAAAACTTGATTTTTCCAAAGAACCTCTACTTCATACCATTTGTTATGTGCTTCTCCGCTTTCCAAAACAATTCGGTAGACGGGCAGTTCCATTCCTTTTTTTTGTAAAAATTCCTGCAACAAGCCTTTTGAATTTTCATATTCTAAAAAAGCAGAAGGATCTTTGTGTAATTCTACAAATAATGGTGAGAACAGTTGGAAGACAAAGGACTTTGCCTTTTCCCATCCCCCATCTAGATACAATGCTCCTATAACTGATTCTAGGGCATTAGCCAGATTCGAAGGTTTTGTTCTCCCTTGATTTTTTTCTTCCCCCTTTCCCAGCCTTAAATATTTACCGATTCCTAAAGAAGAGGCCAATGGAGAAAGAACTTTCCGACTGACCAATTTTGCCCTGAGTTTGGTCAGTTTTCCTTCATCAAAAGAGGGAAAAATTTCAAAAAGCTTTTCAGTAATAGCAAGCCCCAAGACAGCATCTCCTAAAAATTCTAATCTTTGGAAATCTTTGCCGGTTGTTTTCATCGATTCAACAAAGTAGGAAGGATGTGTTAAAGCTTCTTCCAGCAATTGATTATTTCTGAATGTATGACCGAGTCTTTCTTCTAATTCAGCAAGATACATCGATACTAGGATTGTTTTTTTTGTGATTAGTTGCTTTTATATTTTTTCATTGGCTCTGGGATGACAACGCTGATGAATCTCTTTAAGATATTTTAAATTCACATGGGTATAAATTTGCGTGGTTGCTATGTTGGCATGACCAAGCAGTTCTTGGATAATCCTTAGATTGGCTCCGTTTTCTAAAAGATGGCTAGCAAAGGTGTGTCGAAAAAGATGAGGATAAACCCTTTTATCAACACCAGCCTGATTAGCATACTGGATAACCAACTGCCGAATTCTGGATCGAGTTAAGGGTTTGCCAATGCGACTTAGGAAAATTTCACCCCCAGACTTCTTTTTCACAAAAAAGTCTCTTCCTTTTAAAATATATTTATCCAGAGCTTCTTTTGCACATTTTCCTACAGGGATGGCTCTTTCTTTGTTCCCTTTTCCACAAACCCTTATTTGAGAACGTTCCGGGCTATAAGCTTCTAACTTCAAGCTGATGAGTTCAGAAACTCTAAGACCGGAACTGTAAAGAAGCTCTAAAATGGCTTTATCTCTCCACCCTAAGGGATTGTCAGGAAATTCTAAATTAAGAATTTTTTCAATTTCTTTCTTTGTTAAAAACTGCGGCAATCGAGATTGGATGGAGGGGAGTTCTTTTTTGTACAGTGGATTTTCCTTAATCTCATTTCGATCTTTGTAAAATTGAAAAAAATGACGAAGGGCAATAATTATAATTTTTATGGAACTCTGAGAGAGTCCCTTTTTATTCTCTTCTCTCAAAAACTGTTCCACATGACAGATTTGGATTTTTTGAAGGCTTAATTGTTGAGAAGCAGCCCAAAAGGCGAATTTTTCTAAAACTTGTTGGTAGAGTAGTTGCGTATTGACCGAGTGGCTTTTTTCTATAGCAAGATAGGCTAGTACTTTTTCTATTTTTTCATTCCACCTATCGATAGCCGTAGTTTGTTTCACTGTTTTTATTCTAAGAGTTTAATGACCCTAGTGTTTGTGGATCTCGTACGTCTACACAACTACCTGCTATTAAAAAGCCATAGAGTTTGCCATGTCGAGAAAACATTCTTAAAGCATCTGTCAGTTCATATTCTCCGCGAGGGGAAAGACAAAGGTTTTCCATAAAGTCGAAAATTTTTGGGCTTATTAAATAGATCCCTGCGTTGTAAAAGGCTCCTTTAGAAAGGGCAGGGTCTTGAGGCTTTTCTATAATGTCAATAATTTGACCATCAGAACCAATAAAGACAGCCCCTCCCTTGGAGAGATCGTTTCCATCAGTCAATCCCACAAGCCCATCCCCTTTATATGCGTGAACCATCCGACCATATTCTCTACAGTCACCTAAGAGAATGTCTCCATAGGACAAAAAGAAAGGTTCATTTGAGATCAAATCCTTTGCAACAAGTGGAGCCTTGCCTGTCCCATCTTGTTTCTTTTGAAATCGGTAATCAATCTTTATGCCCAAAAATTGGCCCTCTTTAAAATATTCTAGAATTTTCTCTGCTTTGTAGCCAACGACAATACAAAAATGTTCAACTTTGGCTTCCTGATACAGTCCCCGAATAATCCACTCTAATATGGGCTTTCCTTTAACCATAAGCATCGGTTTAGGCAAGTCATGGGTTAACGAGCCCATTCGGGTCCCTTTACCGGCCGCCAGAATGATCGCTTTCATTACCACTTTTTTTCTTCAAGAAAAGCCTTTAATTGCTGACATGCTTTCCCACGATGACTAATCATATCTTTTTGTTGTTCAGTCAGTTCTGCCATTGTTAAAGAATGTCCTTGAGGAATAAAAATAGAATCGTATCCAAATCCTCCATGCCCTTTGGGTTCAGTTGCTATTATGCCATAACAAAAAGCAGTCGTTTCAAAAAGAATTTTTTTTTGTTTGACTAAGACTAACGAGCAAACAAATCTTGCAGTCCTATCTAAGGATTTTGAACTCTGGAGATTGTGTAGTAGTTTTGCAATCTTTTCTTCGCTGTTGGCCTTTTCTCCCGCATATCGGCTTGAGCGGACCCCCGGTTCACCCTTAAGAAAGTTAACTTCTAAACCTGAGTCATCTGAGAGAACTAAACCACTATATATGGCAGACAAAGCCATGGCTTTAAGCCGTGCATTTTCTAAGTAGCTTGTGAAAGATTCAGGAGGGAAAAATCGTTTGAACTCCTCAGGCAGAGGGACAACAACATTTGGGTAGAGGAGTCGAGAAAATTCCTTCCATTTGTATAGGTTCGAAGAAGCTAAAAGGATTTTATTCATGGCTACAAAATCTTTTTCTATCTTCTTTCTATCATTATAATAGACTTTCAATTAAGATGTTATTCAAAAAAAATGCTATAAAGATATTTGTTTATGGAACATTGAGAAAAGGGCAATGTAGGAATTCAATTTTGAGTCGCTGCGAGTTTATAGGATTAGGTATTTTATATCATTTCCTTATGTATGATCTAGGAGAATATCCTGCTATTATCCCTGGAAATGGAAAAGTCAAGGGAGAACTCTATATTGTTAATAAAGAAATCTTGAAAAAACTCGATTATATTGAGGGAGTCCCTTTTTTGTTTAAAAGAGAAAAGGTAAGTATAATATTGTTAAACTCTGAATATTATCAATTGGAAGCTTATGCGTATGTATATTGTAATGAAATACAAAAAAAACCATTAATTGAACATGGAGATTGGATAATATATAAAAATAGTATTACATAATATATTCTATAAAAATGGATTAGTAAAAAATATGTGTTTTATGTATTTTCTTTTTTATTCTTTTTTAGATACATTGTAAACAATAGCTTAGAGAATACTGACAGGATTTAGCAGACTATGAGCGTTTTGCCTCTTTTTTCTGAATAATAATTGATTTATTACAGGGGAAGAGAGTAGGTCCATCAACTCTTCGATTCTCTGTGCAACCGCAAGATAGAAAGAATCATTAAAGTCCAAGTTAGTTCACTAATCCATGTTTGGTGAAAATCGCCTGATTTTGGGGGTGCTCCAGAGGAGAGGGAGCCATTTTTGCCGAAAACATAGTTATACATTATGAATAATTATTATGAATAAATTTTTTAAAGTAACTACATAGATCAACGTTGTAGGATAATGTTTCTTTATGTTTCTGCGTATCGTTCTAATCCGTCGGCTCAAGCGGGAAAGTGGACCAGACCGTTCGACTGGTGGAGAGCTACTACGATCGAGGGAAAATCTAGAGAGCTGGTCTATAGCGAATCTTCTAGCGCAAGGAGCTTTTGGCTCCTCATGTGGACAGGCTTGTGGAGCTTTTAACGGGGGAGCTCGAGCAAAGACGACGGAGAGCTCTAAGCCAGAATTAGCGGCGGTTTGTGGCCCGCGACTATTAGCCAGGGCCTTGTGGGAGGAGTTGGGGTTTCTTTAGCTTTTGGGGGGGAGCTGCTCTAGAGGCGGCAAGCTCTTTCTTTTGCGGAGAGAGCTTTTGTTCTTGTAGCCCATCGGTTGATTTGCTCGGGAAGCGAACATACCCTCTTCCCAGTGGTTAGAGACTGACTATGTCCCGGATCGGCGGGGGGGACGGACTAAAGCCGGTGTGGAAGCAAAACGGTCGGGTACAGGTGGCCCACCGCTTCCTTTGGCCCTGGTATCAGACGCTGGATGAGCTTAATTCAAAGGAAGGGGAAGATCGAAGAGGGCCTTTTTGCTTGGGCCTAAAGATCTTTTTTCCTTGAAGCCCAAGATGGTCTTCTACGATTTGAGCTCTTCCTACTTCGAAGGAGAGGGTCCGGAGGAGCTCGCTTTAGTTTGGCTATAGCCCGAGAGCGGCGGGGACGGAATCGCCAGAGATCCTTTTGTGGGTGGGCAATAGCCAATGGCTCTTCCAATTGTCCACCATGAATTCCCTAGGGGATCTAGAGGATTTGGAAACGATCCAGACGGTAGTGGAGGACTTAAAGAGAAGCGCTTTGAGCTAGCGCCAGGTAATCTTTTCTCGGGGACCTGGGGATGGTCAGTACCGCCAACCTGGGCTTTCTTTGGAGCCAGGACCATGGGTTTTTGGTGGGACTTTAGGGGGCAAAGGAGCCATGAGGTCCTAGAGCACCTTGGCCCGAGCACAAGCTCTTCTCCTGGCAGCCCCTCTCTTTCGGAAAGTAAAGACTGAGGCATGCAGGAGGTTCCGGGAGGACTTCTGGGGCATCGGATCTTTGTAGTCGAGAGTGCTCTAGCGGCTGGCCTACGAGCAAGAGATGCGAGAAGGCAGCTATAGCCAAGATTCGGGAAGAGCTCTCAAGAAGCTTGCTAGGCGGGTAGAAAACGCAAGAGCTTCGTCATCCAGAACAGATTGGGCCTACTGCTGAGCGCATTGACTAAAACCCATCACGGGCATCGCTATTTCCGCTGGAGCCTCCGTTCCGGTCAGTTCCAGTTCTGGCGAAAAAGCCTTTGTAAGAGCAAAAGCTTCTCGAAGGCAAGTACCTGATCCTAGAGGCAAAAAAAATCTCTCCGTGGTAGAGGCCCTCTGCGCCTACATGAAGTTTACCCATGTTGAGCTGGCCTTTAGGAAGTTAATAGATGTCCTAGAGATGCCTCCAATCCATCCCCATGATCCGAGATCTCGTCCAGGACCATGGCTTTGTCACCGCCTTAGCCTTCTCGCTTGACCGGCTATTAGAGAAAAGCTTGAAGGAGGGTAAGCTTCCTTTTCCACCGTAAAAGGCCTTACCCAACTACGCACCGTCTAATGATGCTAGAAAAAGACATCGCCGGCACCAAACACCGCAGAATCACAGCGGGAAACCAACACGCGCGCCGGATTCTTTCCGCCCTTCGAGTTGACCGCTTAGTGCCTTGGAAACCCAAAATTAGCTCCCAAAATCCCCACATAATGACACATTGAAAAAAAGCTCATTGATAATCAGCACCTTACAAAATTTCCACCAAACATGGAATAGTCTTGGTCACTTTCTGCTTCTAATTTCCATCTCTTAGTTACTAAGATAGGCTGTAATTAGTCCCACTGATCCCTTATTTAGGGAGGCTGGACCATATCGCATAGAGAAGCTTTGATAATTTAGATCTTTTTCTAGTTGTTTCTAGCTCAGGGCTAAAGTATACATCGGCTTGAATCTAGCAGACTTTTCATAGAATTGCTTCTTATAGTCACTCTTCTATCCAGCCAACTAGAAGTAGTCTTGGGTATTTCTGGTATAAGATGGAAAGCTGAGTGAGAAATACCCCTTCTAGCATAACTTCATCTTTCATAAGCCATGCTAGTATCCTCTATAAGAATATCTTGGTGGCATCAATCTACTACTCTATTTCACCCATCAGAATAGGCTGTAAGTGAACGTTCTGCTTATTGCATCTTCTCCTAAGGGCTTAGCGGTTGCTAAAGATGCCAGTACTTTGCAAAAATGGGAATAATAAGAATGGCTAAAACATTCACTACTTTGATCATCGGATTGATGGCTGGACCGGCAGTGTCCTTATAAGGATCACCTACCGTATCTCCAGTTACTGCCGCAGCATGCGCTTCTGAGCCTTTTCCTCCGAAGTTTCCTTCTTCTATCCATTTTTTCGCATTGTCCCAAGCTGCTCCTCCCGAGGTCATTGAAATAGCAACAAACAAACCAGTGACAATAGTTCCTATAAGTGCCCCACCTAATACTACTGGACCAAGCCCAGGAATAATTGCTATTCCCAATACAGCCAATAAAGGCAAGATTGCAGGGAAAATCATTTCTCTTAATGCCGCTTTTGTCACAATATCAACACACCGCCCATATTGAGGTCTATCGACTCCTTTGAGTATACCAGGGATTTCTCTAATCTGACGTCGAACTTCTTGAACGACGCTCCCTGCAGCCCTCCCTACCGCAGACATGCTTCTAGCAGCAAAAAGATAAGGAAGCAGCCCTCCGATAAAAAGGCCTATAATCACTTTGGGATCTTGTAGCTTAAACTGGAGTTCTTGCGCAATTGTTGCAGAGCTGAAATGCTTGAGTTCTTCAACGTAAGAGCCAAAAAGGACTAAGGCAGCTAAGCCTGCTGAACCAATAGCATAGCCTTTGGTTACTGCTTTCATCGTATTTCCAACAGCATCTAATTCATCGGTTATCTGCCTCACCGATTTCGGTAACTGGCTCATTTCTACAATGCCTCCAGCATTATCTGTAATCGGACCGAAAGCATCTAATGATATTACAATACCAGCCATGCTGAGCATGCAGCGAACGGCAATAGCAACCCCATACAACCCCCCAAGCCAATAGGTTAACATGACTGCAGCTCCAATAAAAAGCACGGGCAAAGCTGTCGCTTCCATTCCCGTAGCCAACCCTGCAATGATATTTGTGGCATGTCCTGTTTGTGAGGCATGAGCGATGATCTGTACAGGCTTTCGTGTTGTTGCCGTATAGTAATCGGTTATGAGGAATATGGCAGCAGTCATCAACACACCAACAACTGAACAAGCAAAAATATTCAGCCAATTAGAAGGAAAAAGGAAATAGGAGAGGGGTAAGAAAAGGGCGGAAGAGACCACGCCATTGACCATAACACCGTTAAGGAGCGCTTTTGCTGGAGGAGCCTTCGATACGCTTACATAAAAAATCCCAGAAAGAGCCCCCAAAATGGTAACCATCCCAACTAAGAATGGATAGGCGGTCGCAGCAGGATCTCCGCCTAAGACAACGACGGCAACAAGTACTGCTCCGATAAGACTCACCACATAGGTTTCAAAAACATCCGCGGCCATTCCTGCACAATCTCCGACATTATCGCCGACATTATCAGCAATGGTTGCAGGATTCCGAGGATCATCTTCGTTAAGGTTTTGTTCTATTTTCCCCGTCAAATCCGCTCCAACGTCGGCGGCTTTGGTATAAATCCCTCCTCCCAACCGAGCGAAAACACTGATTAGGCTTGCTCCAAGGGCAAGACCAACGAGGGAAGAAGAAGTTTCTGTGACTCCCTGATAATGTAAGGAGAGAGCATAGAAAAGACCGACAGAAAAAAGAGCTAGTCCAACAACAAGCAATCCGGTCACCGAGCCACCAAGAAAAGACACATGCAAGGCTTTATCTTTGCTCTGAGTAGCGGCTTGAGCTGTTCTAACATTAGCCTGAACAGCTACACGCATCCCTATAAGTCCTGCAAGATATGAACAAAACGAACCCAACAAAAACCCCGAAGCCGTCCACCAATTTTTAAAAAGCCCGATCAGCAGAAAAAGCACGGCCGCAATCCCAAGGATGGTAACAAGCTGTCTGTTAAGATAAGCCTTTGCTCCCTCTTCGATAGCTCCGGCAATCATCCTCATCCTGTCATTTCCACTGTCTAGGGATCGAATTCGAAAAGCAAGAATGATAGCCACTAATATGCCAAGCAAGCTAAAACCGATAGAAAATCCGATGGATGAATTGATTAAAAATGTTTGCATAATTTGGAGGGAAATTGTAGTTAATGCTGATCAGGAATCAAGTTCAACAACATGTTTTACCAACTGTAGCTGAACAAGCCTATCGATGTGTGCTCATTTTAGTTTCTACTATAAAAATTCAGTTCATAATCTTCTTGGGCAGTGAGGGAATCGAACCCCCGACCCTCTCGGTGTAAACGAGATGCTCTACCGCCTGAGCTAACTGCCCCAAAACTTAGGACAAAACGGCTCCGACTAATTTGATAACTGGTTCGGCATAAAATCCAAGCAAAATGGATCCAATGCTTAATATCCAAAGCAACACTTTGGTGGCTGGGCTTAAAACAATCCTTTGAACCGTTTCGGGTTCAGCCCAAAACATAGCTCGCACCACCCCTATGTAATAATATAAGCCAGCGGCGGCGCAGAGCGCACCAACAATCACTAGCAGATGCTGCCCACTTTCCCAAGCCGCAAGAAACACCATTAGTTTGCCAAAAAAACCCATTAATGGGGGCAGCCCTGCTAAGGAAATCATAGCAAAGGCCATAGACCAGGCTAAAAGCCCGTTCTTTTGATAAAGGCCATTGAAATCCTTAATGGAAATTCCACTGGGTTGATTCTTTTCAAGAAGAATAACAACAAGAAATGCAGCAAAAATAGCGACAAGGTAAGCAAAAAAATAATAAATGACAGCTGCGCATCCAATTGTATTATGAGCAGATAGCCCCATAAGCAAAAAACCCCCATGGCTAATACTCGAATAGCCAAGCATCCTTTTTATATTTCTTTGTGGAATAGCTGCCAAATTGCCTAAAATAACGGAGAGGAGGGCCATAAGAACAATTAAGGGAATCCAATGCTTCTGAAAACTTTGGTCATAAAAAGGAAGGTTTAATACTCTTAGCAGAACAACAAATCCAGCAGCTTTGGATCCAACCGCCAAATAAGAAGTGATCGGTGTAGAGGCTCCTTGATAGACATCAGGGGTCCAAACATGAAAGGGCACAGCTGAAGCTTTAAACCCAAGACCAACCAGAACAAATATAAGACCAAGGACTAAAGGAGTACTCACTGGGTTGTTTTGAGCAAAGCGTGCTACTTCATCAAATTGAGTCGAACCAGTGATTCCAAAAACAAAGGCTATACCCATAACAAGAAAAGAAGAAGCCAAAGCTCCTATTACTAAATACTTTACCCCTGCTTCCAGAGCCGAAGGAAATTCTTTTTGAAAAGCTACCAATATATAGAAAGAAACGGTGACAATTTCAAGCCCAACAAACAGAAGAATAAAATCCCTAACCGAGGCTAACAAAGCCATGCCAGCAGTAGTCAATAACGGTAAAATATAAAATTCCGCTCTCCCTTTCGTAATAAGACTGTTGCTTTCCAAACTTAGGTAGGTAACAAGGAATCCAGTTATCAAAAAAAACACTTTCCACAGAACTGCCATTTTATCCCAGACATACAGTCCATTCCAATAGATGCCCTGATTATCAACAAATGGAAGCAGCAGAACTCCTGAGATCAGATAAGAAGCCAAGACAAGAATGCCCACACTCTTATAATTTGGTTTTGCTATGGCTTGCCACAAAAGCAGAAACAAAGCTGACAGAGTAAGGAAACATTCAGGACTACAAAGAACAAATAACGCATTCATCGTAGATAATTCAGACTAATAACTTGTTAATTCCTTTAGAAAAAAGGACTTATTTTCTGTATTTAGCAAAAATTTCATTGTGTTCTATCGCAATCAATTTGTAGAGAAATAGTGTTCTACGGTCGGCTTAATAACTGAAAGAAGAGAACTTGGCATCATTCCAATAATGAGAAGAGAAGCCATAAGCAAAAGATAAGGGAACTTCTTGGCTAGTCCCTGAAGGTCTTCCACGTCTTTCAGATGCGCAGGGAGTTTGCCAAAAAAAACTGATTGAACGGCTCGCAGTTGATAGACTGCCGATATGACAATTCCCCAAATTGCCAAAGCAGTAATCCACGGCTGGGCCTGCCATGACCCAAAAAAGATCAGTAGCTCCCCAGTAAAATTCGCCAATCCAGGGACTCCAATGGAAGCAAAAGAAGCTAATACAAAGGCTACAGAAATAAATGGCATTCTTTGGCCTAGTCCGCCAAGTTCACTAAACTTTATTTCCCCTGTTCTATCCTTAATTTCTCCAGCCAAAGCAAAAAGCAAGGCGATCGAAAGACCATGAGCTACCATAAGCACCACTACCCCACTGATTCCAATTTTATTCCAGCTTGCAATCCCCAAAAAGATATACCCCATATGCATAACACTAGAATAGCCCAACATCGTTGTTAGCTCTTTTTGAACAATCGTCACATACCCTATGTAGAGAATGTTACCCAGCAAAAGAATATACAACCAGCTTTTCCAATGTTCCAATCCTCCAGGAAGCAGTGGAATAGCCACTCTTAACAACCCATAAAGCCCAAATTTTTTTAATACTCCAGCATGGAGCATTGCCGCGGGAGTTGGGGCTACGGCATAACCGGCTGGCGCCCAAGTATAGAAAGGGAATAGTGAAACCAATGTGCCAAAACCAACAAGTAAAAAAGCAAAAGGGACAGCCTCTTTGCTTATAGGCAAGGGATGGGCTTTTGCATAGTCAATGAGCCTAGGGATATCAAAAGTCCTGGCTTCTTGTGGAAGCAATACAAGCAAAGCAAGAATGCCAACAAGGAGAACCAAACTACCCACCATTAAATAAAGAGTAATTTGAAGACTCACAAACTGCCTGTTTTCAGATCCCCAAATTCCAATCAAAAGAAATGTTGGAATAAGGGCAAACTCATGAAAGATATAAAAAAAGAATAGATCTAAAGAAACGAAGGCGCCAATTGCCCCAAGAGAAATAGCAAGAAGATAGCTATAAAATTCCGACTCCCTTTTGATCCCTTCAGGAGCAACAATAATGGCAGCCAGTGTCACAATAGTTGTTAAAAGAATAAGAGGCAGATTCATGCCATCTACCCCTACATGGTAGTGGATTTCAGGAAGCCCTGGGAGCTGGATCCAACGGATATCTTGAACGAATTGAAAGCCTTGAATCTTGGGATCATACTGGAAATAAATCCAAAAACTGACAAACAAATTGAGCAAACTAGCTCCTAATGCAGCTTGACGGGCTGGTACTTTAAAAATTATAGCAATAAATGCCAATAAGGGTACAAAAAGAAGAACACTTACAAATGACATGCTAACCTCTTTCCATCATCTCGTTTACAAAACAAAAATACTTTCCATATCTGTGTGGTTCCTATTATTCCCATTTCAAAAATTCCCATTTCAAAACCACCAACTTTCTTTTTTCTCCCTTGCTCATCCCACAAATTACCTACCCAGGCTTAACTGCTGATTAGAAAAAAGACTAATATGGCTGCAGCCCCAGCGCCAAAAATAAAAGCATAACTGCGGATATTGCCGGTTTGAAAAACCCTTAAAAGTTCTCCCCCAACACTTACCAGAAAAGCCGAGCCTCTGACAATCCCAAAGCCAATGATCCATTCATCCAGCCATGCAAAAACTCCCGCTAGAAGTTGCTGGAGTTTCAGTAGGGTCAACTCATAGAGTTCATCGAAATAAAACTTATTTTTAAACAATGGGAAGATGACGATTTCTTTTTGTTTGTTCCAATAAGCAAAAGCCCCTATCCCCACACCAGTCAGCCCCACAAGTACTGACAAAATCATCACATTGAGTTTCGCTGCCTGAGACATAGCTTCATGAGTAGTCCCAAGGGCTTTTTCAATCCCTACCACTGAATATCCCCCAACCAAAGCAAAGAAAGAAAGAACGACCATCGGCAATCCCATAACAAATGGTGACTCATGGGCATGTTCAGCAACTTCCGACTTAGGAGCTCCCATAAAAGTGAGAACAAATAACCTTGTCATATAAAAAGCGGTAAGCCCAGCCGTAAACAAACCTAGCCAAAAGAGCATTTTGTTTTTTTCACCAACCATCTCAAGGATCGTATCCTTGCTATAAAAGCCCGAAAATCCAGGAACGCCTGCAAGCGCACAGGTCCCAATAAAAAAGGTCAGAAAGGTCAGAGGCATTTTTTTCCATAATCCCCCCATCTTCCAAATGTCCTGCTCATGATGCAAAACATGCAAAATGGATCCTGCACCAAGGAATAAAAGGGCCTTAAAAAAAGCATGGGTACAAAGATGGAACATAGCAGCTATAGTCGCAGAGGAACCTACGGCCATGACCATATAACCTAGCTGTGACATGGTTGAATAAGCTAAAATTCTCTTTATGTCATCTTGCTGCGTAGCAGTTAGCGCAGCCACTAGAGCAGTAATCCCTCCTGTCCATGCAATAACTTCGAGCGCCTGTTCCGATTGTTCTAATACAAAGAAAATTCTACAAAGCATATAGACACCTGCAGCAACCATAGTTGCCGCATGGATTAAGGCTGAAACAGGAGTAGGGCCTTCCATAGCATCTGGCAGCCAAACATGAAGAGGAATCTGAGCTGATTTGCCGACGCAACCACAAAAAAGCAAAAGTGCCATTATCGTTACTAAGGGATGTCCCTTGAAATAGGAAGAAAGGGAAGGATCAAACATCAAGCTACCTGTAAAGGTCCAAAACATGATAATGCCTAACAGAAAGCCAAAATCCCCTATTCGGTTAGCTAAAAAAGCCTTAGTAGCCGCATTGGCTGCAGAAGGTTTTTCAAACCAAAAACCAATTAAAAGATAGGAACTGACTCCAACAAGCTCCCAAAATAAATACATCATGATAAAGTTGGTTGCCACAACGATACCAAGCATCGAGAGCATAAAAAGAGAAAGTTCAGCAAAAAATCGACTTCTGCCGGGGTCTTCTCCCATGTAGCCCATCGAATAAATATGAATCATGAGCCCAACTCCTGTTACGACAAGTAGCATGACTTTCGAAAGCGAATCGAAAACCATCCCTAGCTGAACAGTAAGTCCACCAATGTCTATCCAATTTATGGTTACCGGTTCATGAATCGAACCCAGAGCAACTCCTATGGCAATAAGAAAGCTAATTGCACAAGCCCCCACAGAAACTATCTGACTTAAAAAAGGGAAAGGCTTTAAAAATGCCCATATCATAAAAGCTGATAGCAATGGAGCAAGTAATAAGACCCAAGCTAATAACGAGGAAGTATTCATTTTTTCCTATAGGACTTCTAAAACTTCAACAAAGTGATATCTTCGGCTTTTGTAGAATGCTTGACACGAAAGAGTGCAACAATTAAGGCAAGGCCTACAGCAACTTCAGCAGCGGCTACCGTAATCACAAAAAAAACCAGCACTTGTCCTGAAAGATTAGAATTATATCGACTAAAAGCAACAAGGGCAAGATTTGCAGCATTTAGCATGATCTCCAAACACATATAGATAATGATCATATCCCTCCTTAAGATTATCCCTGCAAGGCCAATCGCAAAAAGAATCCCGCTAGCTGTCAAATAATGAGTTAAGCCTATTTGCATCTTCTTTTTTTCCCACTATGGTAATGAGCTAATCGTAATAAAAAAACAAACAAACGACCTTCTTAAATGTTTTCTTCTATCATTAGCTTTCTTTCAATACCTTTTGCAGTCGATTGACTTTCCTCATTCTAATCCAAGTCTTTTTTGCTCAAAATGATCACTCCAATCATTGAAATCAAAAGTAGTACTCCAACAGCTTCAAAGGCCAGAGCATAGTTGCCAAAAAGTAGTTCTCCCAAGGCCTTTATACTGTTGTTTTGAATCACGATGCCCATTTTACCTACTAAAGAAGTTATATTCTTTCCAGCCAGAAAGAACCCAATCCCAAGCAATAAGACAGTCAAAAGCCCTCCAATAATACCCAGCATCCTAAAGTTAGCTTGCTGTTCAGCTTTTAAATCTAAAAGCATAATAATAAACAAAAAGAGCACCATGACAGCTCCCGCATAAACCAACACTTGTACAGCTGCCAAAAAATAAGCACCCAGCAGTACAAAAAGCCCGGCAATAGAGATAATCATTAAGACAAGGTTCATGGCGGATGCCACAGGATTTTTATTGGCAATGACTCCAATCCCACTGCCAATCATTGTGAGAACAAAGGTCCAAAAAAAGAAATTTTCCATGATCAACTTCGATAATAAAAAGGATTGAAAATCCTAAAAACTAAAAAATAAAAATCAACAAGAAAACACTTCGGCTGATTCCAAAAGAAAAGCCCCATAATATTTTTTTTCATTTTTTCTCCCATTTTTTAATGGGCCGAGCGTAAATGCCTCCTAGCTCATACAATGTCTTTTTGTCGTGGATAAGCTCTTTTCTGCTATAACCAGATAAAGAATAGATTTTAGGAAGCAGAAAAATAGCTTCTTCTGGACAGACCTCTTCACACAGTCCGCAATAAATACATCTAGTCATGTCTATAAAAAATTCTTTAGGTGCTTTTTCTACCTTTGCATATTTATCTTCTAGGGGGATTTCTCCTGGAATGATTCGAATGGCTCTTGGAGGACAAATAAATTCACAAAGCTGACAGCTGACGCATTTTTCCCGCCCTTCTTCATCCTTTACTAACAGCGGAGCTCCCCTTAATCCCTCTGGAAGCTGCGGTTTTTCTTCAGGATATTCAAGAGTGATTTTTGTCTTTCCCCTGACTCTATCCCAAAAATGTTTTAAAGTAATTCCCAAACCTTGAAGAATGCCAGGTAAATAGGTTTTTTCAAAAAAATTAAGCGTCGGTCTTTTAACAATCATAAAGAATAAATAAAAAAAAAAGATCTTTTTCTAATCTCTCAGTATATATATTGCATTATTTTTTCTAAAAAATATAATTTTTATCGATTTATCATAATTAATTAAAATATTCAATAATTAATTTTCTTATAAAGCTTATTCTCCTATAAATGAGCGCACAGTTCTTTCCCGGTTCCCTTCATGACCGCAGAGGTAATTTTTCAACCACATCAAAAAACCTGCTTTCTCACAGTGCCTCTTTCGGTAGTTTCTCATCTCAGCCAGCCTAGAGGAAAAGCTTTCACGAAGGCGTTCTAGATTTAGAACTGCTATTTCACATTTCTTGTCTCTTGACAAGAGCAAATTTGCGTGGGAGTCCCCGCCTTTCAAGGCGGCAGAGGGATAGCGCCGCCGCGCAGCGGCGATGCTTTACAACTGAAACATAATAATCGTGAACATGAATGAATTGCCAGCCACCCAATCGCTGTGGTGCAAACTGAAGCTCCTGCTCACTAAAGAGCAGGAGGAGAAGGTGCAGCGCACGGCGTTGGCTTACCATAACGCCCTGAATCTCGCATCCACTATCGCTTTTGTGGGCGGGAAGATATCGCAAGGCATGAAATTGCAAAGGCTGGTGTCCAAGGATTTGCGCAAGAGGTTCTGGCTACCAGCTAAAATAGCATACATGGTGCCCAGGCAAGTGGCTGCGGCTTACAAAACCCTCTAGGAACGCGCCAAAGCGGGCGCGACCCATAAAGCGAAAGGCTGGACCAACCCGGCGCTATAAGGGTCTCGACAAGGCACCCAGATTCACTGCCATGACCATGACTTTGAACCATCGCCAGGACTGGTCCTTGGGCAAGGAACAAACGGTCAGCATGGGGACTTTGGGCGGAGGCATCCGGTGCCGATACGAAGGATGGAACCGGCATCTGAAGTGGATGGTGCGGCCAAGGGAGCATGGCATCACACTGGGTGGGGCCCTGCTCTGGCAGGACCTTGCATCCAGGGCATGGTAGCTGCTGGTGTCCGTCGAAAAGGCTTTGGACCGGAACCCGCAAGCCTCCATCACCATGGTCAAGGGGGTGGACATGAACCGCCGGAACATCGCGGTGGAATCCAATACCCAAGGCAAATGTCGTTTTTATCCTGGTGGACACCGAAGGCACCTGGCCAAGCACGTGCCGCCAGTAGACGAAGTGCGCTGCAAGAGAAGGGTACTCGTGGAGCCACACGCGATGGTAGGTATGGAGGGGCTGAAGGCTATCCGTTATCGAACCGAGTGCAGACAGTCGGAGAAGGTTTCCGTCAAACGCTGCAAGGCCAACCGTAAGGGGAGCACTTGGGGTTTTGCGGAGGGGCGGAGTGCCGGTCTGGGGGGCTGCGGATTACACCAGCCAGAGACGGCCGGTTTGCAGGCATGTTGGGCGGGAGAACCGGTCCAATAAGGGACTGCTGTTTGTATGCGCCCATTGTGGGTATAGGCTCCATGCCGATTTAGTGGCTGCCAGAAACATCAGCATGCGAACGCTCCTCATCTGGCATGACTGGTGAGGACAGGGTGATTGTCAGCCGCCCCTTAAGCATCAGGTGATGAAGCCAAAGCCGCGCGTCTTTCGAGATACACGCAAGCTGCGGTGGAGCCTTGATGCAAGCTTCGTCCTTTAGGATGGAGTAGTTAACATCATCTTTTCCCTTCCACTATTTTTTTCCTTATCCTTCCACTATTTTTTTCCTTATAAAAGCATATTGAAAATTCCTAAATGAAATTTTCTTCATTTTTTATCTAATTTTGATAAATTCTTTTTATGCAATATAGACATATTCCAGGAACAGAGATCGAGGCATCTGTAATCGGTTTTGGATTATGGACTTTGACTACCGGGTGGTGGGGAACCTACACCGAAGCAGAAGCTATCCGGCTTCTTAAAGAAGCATACGATTTAGGAATTAACTTTTTTGATACGGCCGATGTATATGGTCATGGATATGGAGAAGAAATTCTAGCTAAAGCCTTCCCCAACTCCAAGGATGTAGTTATTGCTACGAAGATAGGCTACAATTTCTATAACAATGTCGATCGTTCGGCTCAACAGGAACTACCTCAAGATTTTTCCGTTCCTTTCTTAAAAGAAGCTCTTCACCGATCACTCAAACGACTCAAGCGTGATTACATTGACAATCTTCAACTACATAATATCCGTTTAGCTCATGTCAAAGATGATGCTATCTGGCAGTTCCTGGAAGATCAGATTAAGGAAGGCACAATACGCTCTTATGGTGTGGCTCTTGGACCAGCCATTGGTTGGCTCTATGAAGGACTGGAATCCATTCGCTTAAGGAAGCCACATATCGTCCAACACATTTACAATATCCTTGAATCTTACCCAGGGAAAGAGCTTATGGGCAAAGCTGCATGGGATCAAACTCGTTATCTTATCCGTGTTCCCCATGCCAGTGGCATGCTCGAAGGCCACTATACCCCTCAAACAAAATTTTCTCAGACCGATCATAGACGTTTTCGACCAAAACACTGGCTTGAAAATGGTTTAAAAAAAATAGCTACTCTACAGTTTCTCGTCCTACCGAATCGTTCTTTGGGACAAGCTGCCTTGCAATGGATCCTTAATGAAAAAAAGGTGCTGAGCTGTTTGCCTAATATTTACAATAGCACGCAACTCAAAGAATTTGCTCAGGCTCCTGACTGTCCTCCATTAACCAAAGAAGAACTTGATAAGATTGATTTGTTAATTGCCTCGAACTTTGGAGTGGAAGAAGAAGCTGAAGCTTACAAGGGAACGATGACATTAGAACAGCTTTATGCTGCCAGCCAATAAAATCGTAGAGAATGCAAGGATCCGATTATATTAAGTAGCATGAGACCCTTCCATGGAACCCTAAAGTGGCATCAAGCCAGAGACTATTAACCCTTGCGAGATTTCAAGTATTTCTATGGGGAAGGATCTCGAATTGTAATTCAGCGCTTCAGGCAAGTTGTAAACTCATTCTTTGCGTTTGCCCTTTCTTTATGAGCAAAATAAAGGTTTCTTGAGTAAGGAATCCAACTAAAAAGATAAGCAAAAATAAACACCGAGTCCCACCTATAAAATGCATAAATTAAGAGCAATAAAGAGCCTAAAAGGCTGCAATACCAAAAGGCAAGGGGAACAACTACAGCTTTTTTCTTTTCTGTAGCGATCCATTGAATCACAAAACGGGAAAAAAAAAGGATATTCCCTATCCAACCGATTACTTTCATTGGACTCCAATGAATCCCCAAAAAATCGGACATACTAGCTAGAATACAATAATGATCAGTAAACATAACTTTTCTCCCAATGCCACTGATTGTCTTCTATTCAACAGCGCTTCTTTTTCTTTCCTTTTTATTCTTTTCGTACCGAACCAAGAATCGGTAGGTTCGAAAGAAAAGAACGATTAACCTCCTTAACCGCTTCTTCTCCAATTAACTGACGAATGATTTCAAAGGCAAACTCTATGGCACTGCCTGCCGCTTGCCCCGTGATCAAATTACCGTCAACTACAACAGACCTGTTCTCTTCTAGTCTGGAAAGAGGTATTTCTGCTTTAATTGACGGATGGCAGGTAAATTTGTTTGAAGGGAAAAGACCGAAGTTGATAAGACAACCTGGAGCCGCACAAATTGCTGCAACCCATCCTCCTTTTAAAATCTGCCTTTCGAGGAGTTCCTTTATTCGGATATCTTTTTTCAAATTTTCGGCTCCTTCCGCTCCTCCAGGCAAAATAATGCAATCAAAATGTTCTTCTAAAACATCTTCCAGATCATAATCAGGTACTATTCTGATTTTTCTAGAACCCGTAATGACTCCAGGCAAGATACCCGCTACGACCACTTCAATTTTAGCTCTTCTCAACAAATCAATGGGCACAACCGCCTCTATTTCTTCAAAGCCTGGAGCAAGAATCACCAAAGCTCTTTTCATCATACCCCATTAATTCTAAATAAAATGCTTTTTTGCATTTCACAAAATTTTTCCTCATCCATTACCGCTTCCTTTTCTATATTTTCAGAAGGGATAGCCATTTTAATCCAGGATCGACACCCCCCCATCGCTTTCTCATCCCACGCAATCGTAAAAGGGCTACGAGTTTTATACACTCTTACGATGAGCAAGGAAAGCCCCCGCTTTTTGCCATATTCAAATCGTTTTTTCAGAATTTCTTCTTCCCAAACATGAAAGGCAGAGAGGCAACGTACTTTTTCCCAATCGGTTATAAACAAAGAGTGATAGACGGTTGCGATATATTTAAGAACGACTCGATCCTGCCCCCCTTCTTCTCCAGCGAGAAAAGTCCTGTATTGTGGCTTAATCTGGAGCAGATCTTCATGATAGGAGGTAGGCAGCAGCCAAAAGGTAGGAGCTTTCAGTTGAAACTCTTTTTCTTGGATACCTCCTTTTCTAAAGAGGAGGCATTGTTTACCTTGCCCCAAAGCTTCAACGACAATTCTCCAATCTTTAAAGGCATAGCTTGGGGAAGATTCTTCTGCAATAGTAAAAGGTGGCTTTTTTAAGAAGGATTCATTCACACTTACTTCTAGGCTCCTTGTGGATTAGTTCCCAATGACGGTAAAAGTAATTCGTTCCAGAAATAATCGTAATGGCCACTGTCAACAACATCATTGGATAGAGCGTATTTTCTAAAATATAATCGAAAATTCCAGTTTTTATTTTCGTCTCTTTTAAGCTAAGTGAAACAAAACAAGCAATGATAAAAACCATCTGGGATATTGTCTTTTGTTTCCCTCCCATATCCGCCCCCATGACTTTTCCATGAATTGCAACTAAGGTGCGCAGCCCTGTGATTAAAAATTCTCTTGCAATCATCGTGATTACAGCCCATAAAGGGGCGTAATTAAACTGCAGTAGAGATAGAAGAGCTGCACTGATCAATATCTTATCAGCCAAAGGATCCAATAATTTGCCTAGTTCACTAACCAAGTTGTAGTTTCTAGCAATCCATCCATCCAAAAGATCCGTAAGGCTTGCCAGAAGAAATATGATTAGAGCTGTGGTGGCCTGAAAGGGCCAATCGATGCTAAGATCAGCCACGAAAAGCCCACACATTCCTATGCGGGCTAAAGAGAGCTGATTTGGTAAATTAAGCCTAAGGGTTTGCTGCGACACATTTGTTTTCGATTGTTCCTTTGTAGAGAATCGCTGAGACTTTATTCCAAAAGGTCTGCTTATTTGAGAATAAAAAATCACTGTTGAGTGGAAGAAGAATGTTTTTTTGCCGGTGTACCAAATTTCACTTCCTTGGCTTCAAGTTTATCCCCGCTTTTCTTCGCATGCACTACAACTCGCATTCCTTTTTTTAAACTATCCAAAGAAGAAGGATTTCCTTTAAAAACATATTGAGTCGAAGAATTTATTTCTACCGTCTTCGTTTCCCCTTTTTTGGTTTCGATGACAAGTGAGTTCTCTGAAATACTCGTAACGGTGCCCAGAATATGTTCCAAGTTTCCATGGGCATAGACAGTAGGCATCATAAAAATCATGACGAAAAATGAAAAAATGGGAATCCATTGAAATTGTTTCATCTTTTCTTCTCCGTTTTCTATGTTATTGTTCTTGCTGCTCTTTAGAAGCATTCCCCAAAGAATTATCTTCTTCAAGAAATTTTTCTTCTTCTTTTTCTTCCTGAATTTCATGAGGACTAATAGGATTCATTTTCTTCATCTTCTCTTCTTCTTCTTTTGTTAAATATGGCAAATGTCGAATAAAATGAACAAGCTTCCAACTATCTTCATCCGGTTCTTTTGCCTCTCCCCAAGCAGGCATTCCAGTCCATCTAATTCCATTATGAATGATGTAGTAAATTTCACCATCGGACTTTTTCTGTGCCTCTTTCGACCTCAGATCGGTAGGCTTAGGATAAAGATTTTCACCTACTGGGGTCTTTCCACTCCCGTCATTTCCATGACATAAGGCACAATGATCAGCGAAGTGATCTCTAGCTTCATCCAAGACGGCTTGAGAATACGGGATGGGATTTTTCATCTCTTTGACAGATTGAGGGATAGAAAGGCTAAGAGCGGTTGTAGCAATGATCTTTTCTAGGGCAGGGGGAGTACTTCTTGCTGTGAATCCTTTGCGGATTAAAGCATAAGCCAAAAAGAGAGATGCCAAAAAGAGGAGATTCAACAATAAGCAAAAGAGAGAAAAAAATCTTTTCACTATTTCCAAGAGATATTTATTAATTATTGGCTAATGCAACTTCTCTTTACTCATCAAAACAAATTCCAGTAAAGAGATTTTTTTTTCTTAATTTTCATAAATACACAATAGCAAAACAATGAAGAAAAAGCATACCATGAAGCCTCAGTGGATCGTGATCTTCTTCCTATTCAGTTCGGTCTCCTATGGTATTGACATCAGCCCTAGTAAAAATACCCATCCAGACATTCTTCAAACCCCAAGAAAACATTGGTCTATTATCCCCTTTGCTGATCCCAAAAGAATTGACAAGGCCAATCAGATAAATTTCCATAAAATTCAGTCCACACTCAAAGTTGAGCCTAACCGGCTCTCTCTTTCTTCGCTCAAAGACAGTTTGACGACACCTTCCCTTCGGGTCGTTCTTACCATTTTCAATAGCGGGCGAAGAACCTATACTTTTAAGTTTCCAGATTCTCAGAGATTTGATTTTAGAATCAGAAATGCCAGCAACGAGATCATTTATGTATGGTCCGAAGATAAAGAATTCCTTCCTATGGTCGGAACAACCACTTTAAATCCAAATGACACCCTTACTTACAGTGAAGTTGTCACCATAGAAGAACTAGACCAACCACTGCAACCGGGCACTTATTGGATAGATTCGATTTTAGCTAACTATCCTGAAATTACCTCCTCAACCACTCTAGTCGTTGAACCTTAAATTTAGTATCCTTCATGGCATCTTTTGCCCACTAAGGCAACCTTCTGAGGGGATGGCGAAGGGAGCTCAGCGACTAGATGGAGGCAACTATTTGACAACAAACGGCTATTGACATTCCTGCATATTTTTTCTTTCCCTAGCGACACATTCAGCAATCCAAGGATAGGTCAGCTTGAGTCCTTCTAGAAGGGAAAATTTAGGCATCCAACCTGTTATCTTGAAAAGTTTGCTATTGTCGCTGTTCCTACCCCTTACCCCTTGGGGTTTTGATAAATTGTGTCTAATCCGAATATTTTTATTCGCCACTTTTGCTGTCATCTCCACAAGTTGGTCAATCGTTACAAGCTCTTCCGATCCTAAGTTTATGGGCTTAGGATAATCAGACTGAGTGATCAAGTATATTCCTTCGACGCAGTCTTGAATATATAGAAAGGACCTGGTTTGTTTGCCATCACCCCAGACTTCTATTTCTGAAGAATCCTCAGCCAGTGCTATTTTTCTACATATTGCAGCCGGAGCCTTTTCCCTTCCCCCTTTATAGGTTCCAAGAGGTCCATAAACATTATGAAAGCGTGCTATTCTGGTTTCAATCCCTTTATCTTCTTGATAATACTGACAGAGTTTCTCAGCAAAAAGTTTTTCCCACCCATAGCCTTCTTCAGGGTCTGCAGGCATGGCATCCTCTTCTTTTAAGGGGATCACATCGACTGATTGCTGTCTATAGGAAGGATAAATGCAGGCAGAAGAGGAATAGAAATACCGTTTCACTCCATTTTGATAGGAAGCCTCCAACATATGGGTATTGATGAGGATATTATTTTTAGCAATTTCCGCATGGTTGCTAGAAATATAACCTATTCCACCCATATCGGCTGCAAGCTGATAGACCTCATCCATCCCTTTGGTTGCTTCTAGACAATTGTCCCAATATCTCAAATCCAGAAGATAAAACTCATCACTTCTACTTCTTTCGTATTCTGGTTCTTTGATATCCACCCCTCTGACCCAATAGCCTTTCTGTTTTAAAAAATTCACAAGATGATGTCCAATGAATCCACCAGCCCCTGCAACTAGCGCTCTTTTCATTCCAAAACTCCTTGTTGTTCATGTTGTTTTGTCAAAACCTCCCACACAACCTTTTCCATAGCTTCGAGCACCTTTTCTTTGTCCCAGGTGTTAAAAGCATATTCTCTGCCATTTTCTCCTAGTCGATTCCGAGTATCCTGATCCATAGCAAGGGTTTCAAGAGCTTTCGCCATCTCCTTAGGATCTTCAGCAGGTACAACAACTCCTGCTTGAGCCTCTTCAATTACCTTTGCCACCTCACTATTCTTATTGACCGAGCAGACAACTGGTTTGGATGCAGCCAGATACGTTATAACCTTGGAAGGAAAAACAATATCTCCTACTTCTTTCTTTTGGGTGACCAGACAGAGATCTACAGCAGAAAGTAATGAGCAATATTCTCCTTTTGGAAGCAAAGCAATGAAGCGCAAATTAGGAATACCCAATGCGGTGGCCTTCTTCTCAAGCCGGGACCTATCAGCTCCATCACCAACTAAAAGGAAAACGATCTCTTTTTTTTTTAAATCCGCTGCGGCTTCAATGACGACATCCAATCCCTGCTTTACACCCATATTCCCTGTATGGGCTACGATTATTTTATTTTCCAACCCGTATTTTTTCTTAAAATCCAGAGCCTTTTTTTTGTCAGGCAATAAAAATAGATCTGGATCGGCCCAATCAGGGAGAAGAACGACCTTCTCAGCTGGTATACCCTTAGAAAGGATCTTCGCCCGCATGGTTCTAGTTAAAGTCGAAATTTTCGCTGCTTTGTCATACGAAAATTTTTCCAATTTATAGAGAATATCGAAAAAAACACTGGATTTGATCATTCTAAGATCCCTAGCAGCATCCGGCTGTAAATCTGGCACATGAAAGATATAAGGGATTTTCCACAATCGACTTAAAAGAAAAGCGATGCCTCCTAAGCCAAGAGGTGGAGAAACAACAAAAAGTAGATCTGGTTTTCTTAGGAAAAGGGCTCTTAGGAACGAAGAGATAATAAAAGAGCCTTCATGGACAATTCTCCTCAACGTTGTTACTTTTCTTGGGACATAAATAAAAGAACGAAAAATAGTCACCCCATTACGACTTTCCGATTGATAAAACTTTCTCCGATATTCGGCAGATATTTTCCATAAAGGATAATAAGGGAAAGCAGTAAGAATGGAAACTTCGTAACCTCTGGCTGCAAAAAATTCACAACGTCCCGTATTGAAAAGGCTTATGCCTGTTTTTTCAGGCCAGTAGTTAATTCCAAGGAAAAGAATCCGATAGGAAGGCATATTTGCTATAGGCGGGATCCTCCAGGAAGTGGATCAAAGTTTAATGGTATAGGAGGATAAAGGTCAATAAGAAAAATTGAGTTGTCTGTGGGTCTGACAGGATTCGAACCTGTAACCAAGGGATTATGAGTCCCCTGCTCTGCCGTTGAGCTACAGACCCTTCCAATTTATTTGATTCTACTTTAATATCCAAGGTTTTCAAAATAATTTTGAGCCCCTGACATCTTCCTTCAATTACAATTTTTGCAGCTCCCAAAGATCTTTATGCGTTTTTCTAGTTGACATAAAATATGATAATGATAATCCATTATCGATTATGTTTTCTGGCCGTGGCCCTCTTCCCTATTATTTGGGCTTTGTTTCTTTGCTCTTCCTAGCTCCCCATACAGCCGGTGTGGCTGCATCCACTCAGCAAGAAACTTTTGATCAACTCTTTACTTCCCTTCCTGAAGTGACAGTGAGCGCTAGCAAACTTTATGAGGTTTTCTTCCAATATCCACCTCTTCCTATGCCACTCCGCTACCAGTTCTCGATACCCCTAGAGCAGTGTGCCCCGTTTCACAGACTTTAATGAAGACGGCAGGAATCGGTTCTTGGGGAAAACTCGATCCTCTCAGTTTTACCTACATCAACCCAGCAGCCATGGTCGAGCTTTCACAAACGGGTTGTGCTTCTGCTCCAGATATTCAGGGAACCACCGGCCTCACATTCATTAACGGTATGGAACAAACCGTTAATATGCCACTTCAAGATCTTCCATGGAACCTGAACATGGTAGAATCGATCGATTTAGTCGAAGGCCCACCTGGTGCCGTATTTAGTTCCACTCAGCCTTCTAATGGCTATCTCAATTATATAACAAAGCAGCCCTATTTCGATAGGTTCAGGGCTAACTTATGGGATACCACCGGTATGTATCGCCAATACATGTGGGGAGCTGATATTGGCGGGCCAGTTTCTGGAAGCCTGGCTACCGCTTCAGCTATATGGGAATCGATAGTGGCAGTTATTATGATCTAATTAATGATCGACAGCAAAATTTTTACGTGGCCTTGGGCTATAGACCTACTGAAAATTATCAATCCGATTTGTATCTCGATTTTGGAGCCTATAGCTAGATGCTAGCAGATGTTCTCTTAAATCGACCCACAACTTCTTTAATTGAAAACGGTCTTTACTATCCAGGATTCCTTCCTCCCTCCAAAGTCAATACGGGTACTGAAAATAATCCTCCTGCTTCGAACTACCTACAAACGCCTTTACCTATCAGCAGAAGGTCAAATGTCAAATATCCTGGTGATCTAGGAAGGGCACAAACGGCAATGGCTCAATGGATTCAGAGATTTCAACTTCAGGATAATCTCCAGATAGTTAACAACACCTTCTTTTGGTACCAGACCCATGTTTGTAGTGAAGAGGAATTTTTCTTTAATGAAGCTTGGCTTGGAAATTATGAAATCGATAACCGCACTGAGCTACGTTGGATTTTTGATACGGCTGGCTTCAAAGATCCAATCGGACACTTTGTAGATACAGGCTTGGAATGGCGATATCGATATGCTCTAGCCTATGACTCTTTTAGTTTTGTGGTTACTAACGGCTGGAGTGTTGTTGAAAACCCCTACCAAAGAAATGCTATTTTTTCAGGAAATTTTCAAGCTTTAATCGGCAACCCTGCTGGTCCTGGAGGGGGAGAATAGCTTGTTCCGACTGGCCCTTATCCCCTGTATTTTGAACCTTTGAATGGAGCTACTGGGAGCAATCTCACCCGGTACTGGAGAATATCTCCATTCTGGCAAGATAATATCCGTTTAACTAAAACCCTTTCGATCATCTTCGGAGCAAGGATAAACCTTTATGAAGTTTCTTCTGAAACCCCTCCTGGAACCCCTGCTTTTTTGTTTGAAAGTCTTACTACTTCCCAATTAGCCCCTCAAATCAATATAAGCCCTTACTGGAAACCCTATCCATGGCTAAATTTTTACTTTAATTTCGATTGGCAACTAACCACCGTTGTTGCAGGCGGAGGGGGCTATTCTCCATTATTTGGCCCTTCGGCTTTTCATCTTCTAAATGAGCTGGAAGAATTGGGTGTAAAACTTAATCTTATAGAAAACCAACTTTTCCTCTCCACAGATCTGTTTATGGAAAATACCTACCTTTTTAACTTTGGGTTACCTCCTACTCCAATTAATATTAAAGGATTTGAAACCAGTTTACAATATCAACCATCCGCTCATTTTTGGTTAAAAGCCAACTATTTATTCATGAACGGAGTGGAAAACTGGAATGGGTTACCCATTGGTCCCCCACTAGCACAAACCTACTCAACAACGGTAGCTGCTCTCTTAGGGCTACCTCTGGATAATTCTGGATCTTTCCCACCTAGCAACTATGCATTAATCGCATGGCCTGAGCAGATAGTTTCAGGGATGACAACTTACCAATTTGAGAATGGTCTGGGGATTAGTCTTGGAACTGTATTGATGAGTGACATGTATCTAGGATATGAGCATCAAGTAAGAATCCCCACCCAATTTATCCCCAATGCCCAGTTGTTTTATTCCGATAAAAACTGGGAACTTAGAACTGCCTTTTACAATTTTACCAATGAACATTATTGGCCTCCAAATGGTTTTGGATTTACCCAAGTCCGAACCCTTAACCTTGATACCATTTTTCCAGGCTGGCCGTTCTGAGTTGAAGGCACTTTATCCTATAAGTTCTGATTTATTTTGAGATTTTTCAAAAGGGGCACACATCGGAGGATTTTCACCATTGCTCTTTGCTAAAGTAGAAATTTCCGCTCCCTTTTTGATGCTTTTGGAAAGCCAGGGATTATAGCGGTGCAAATATCTCTTTGGCTGAAGCTCGCCTGCAGCAGAACAACAAAGTAACTCACTGTAGGCCTTATAGTTACGCACTGTCCCAATAATTCTAAAAAGATTGCCATATTCCATTTTGGTTTTCCTAGAATCCATTACTAGATAAGAATAAGCCACTGAACGAAGGTCGATCCCTAAAAGGTTTTGGATTTGACTCCAGAAACTACTATGAAAAACATAGCGGGGGACAGAAGCAAAGAAATGACACCAATTTTTTTCTTGATCAAGCATTTGGCACTTTTGTTGATGGAGACAGGGAGCAACCATCCAAAACTTTTCTTTCAACACTTCTCTTAGTTCTATAATCTTCTTTGAATATTCTTTTTTTGCAGGTTCAACCCATAGGATGGCTTCAGCCTTTTTGGCAATAGTAAGCATTTCATCCATATATTTTTCTGTTAGCTCCCCAATAACATGACTGAGTAGAAGAATAAACGGCTTAGGGATCTGCGACAGAGTAAGCTCCTTTGTGGGAATATTCGAAAACTCCCTACAGAAAGCGGCTTGTGCATATCGCATAGCCAAGGAAGAATAATCCCAGAAAAAACAGGATAATAGCTGAAAATTATTTTTTAGAGCCCAACCATAGAAGGTTCTTGCGGCAATACCTGATCCACACCCCCAGTCAATCACATGGGACTTAGTTGGAATCCACTCAAGCAAAGAAAGCTCTCTTAAAACACTCTGCCATTTCCACCGAATCCTTTCTCCAAAAACTTTATCATAAACGCTTAGCTCTGCTTCAGACTTCCAATAAGGCTGCGTATACTTCTCTTGAGAAAGAAAAATATTCCTCAGTTTCTCGAGAATTTCTTTCTCATATTTTGTCAATCCAGTGCCCATTGTAGTCCTACCTTATGCTCTGGAATAGGGTTTTGTAACCCTTGTATACTTTACCATCTGCGATGAGAGAAGGAGTAGTTCCCTCCTCTTCTTAAACGATGGAAGCCTCTTTCTCCCTTCGTCTTCTTCTCGTTTTTTATAGAACGGTTTTTAAAGTCTACTTGTTGATTTTGGTACTCCATGCAGTTTTCAGTGTTGTTTTGAAAAAAAATTCATCATTTTATTCCTAATAAGAATATGCCAGGTGTTTTCAAAATGCCAGTATCGACAAAAGAAAGTAGTCTTTAAAAAGTTTTAAAGAGGCTGCTCGAATTGATCCGTATGGAAAATGTTTTCGACTTACTCTTAGAAGAAAGCGACTATTTAGCACATTTAGCCAAAAACAGAGAGTGTTAAGAAAAAAGAAAAGCCCAATTTGCTAGCAATAAATTTCTTCACAAAGCCCCATTTCTTGCCAATCTTTTCCTCTTCAATCTTCTTCAGAAAACAGATCCCTCTATAGAAGGGCATGCTAAAACTTATAAGCAACCGTTCCTTGTATCCAGAAAACCTGACCTGGGACTACCCAATCTGAATTCGATCCACTATCCGGAGAAGCTCCAGCAGCTGCTGCATAAGGAATCCAATAATGACTGTTGAAAAAATTCCAGAAATAAAGCGAGACTTCCCATCTTTTACTCGAATAAAAAACCTGGATATTGGCATAGTCTTGAGCAGGGATCCAGGCCGTGTAATTCCAAAAACTAGGGGTAGCGGCCATCCACGTACCGCTGAGCGTCACTCCAAAACCATTGTCAAATTTATAACTGACCATGGCATTGGCGACTATATCTGGAAAATCTATCCAAGGCCAAATTCCAGGTCCATATCCAAACCCAAACATTCCCGCATCATCCAAAGGAAGATGATGTCTAAAGGCATAGCCTGTAGAATAAGATTGCGTTTCAGGGGGACCAAAAGGCAAGTCGCTAAAGTTGGAGATTCCTCGCATGTAAGCAAATCCTGCTCTAGCCCAAAAATGTCGATCAGGTTGATAATTTAGATTAAACTGAAAAGCGGTCAAATGCGTTACTACAGGCGGTAAGGCGACGTAGCCTTCCTCTAAATGGCTTCGAATTCCAGCTGCGGTCAGATACAATTTATTATGGAAAAGATTAAACTTTAATCCTCCTTCAATGTATTGTTCTAAAAGTCGCATATTATTCTCAGTAAAAACAGGAGCAAAGCCACCCATATCTGCCGCAGCGGTAGAATAAAGCCAGTTAAAATTAAAATACATGGTCATCCAAGGAAACGGCTTATAGACTGGACTGATATTAAAAAGCGGCGCCAGAGAGGTTGTTCTAAATTGTGCGAATTGATCGGGAGGAGTACCTGGTGGAGTTACTGCATCGACTATATAGGTCGTTGCCCGTGCGCCTGCTAGGAGACTCACCTTTGGATGAAATTGAATATTCCATTGCAGAAAGGGAGCAAACGCCCAATATTGAGAATCGGTTGTCCCTGTTATTCCATTGCCTGGTTCAAAATAATAACCTGGCATACCAGGTATAGGGACTTCGATTTGTTGAGCCACTAAAGCTGGCCAAGCAGGCGTAAGTCTTGCATCCCAAAGCAAAGGATTTTCGTTCATAATATCAAATTGGTTAGGAATATTCAAAAAATTGGTTGAAACGTAATCAACATTCCTTTGGTAATGCCATTCAAAGCCTGTGTCCACATAATGAGAAAAATCAAGCCCTTCTTGTTGATCTGTTCCCTCTTTTTTTCCCCAATGAGTTTTTCTTCCAGGTTTTCCTCCAACAGGAGTATCAAACTGTAGTCGGATTTCCGTTCGATTATCTACCTCATAATCACCCATTACCGCTTCATCATAAAAATAGGCAGGCTGGATCGCTCGATGACGGGTATACCAGACTAGGGTATTGTTTACGATATCAAACCCCTCAGCAATATGAGCTTTTTGTATCAACTGCGTCATCCCTTGGTAGCCTGTTTGTGCCGCATCGGGAGGAATAAGCATTGCTCTGCGATTGATCGGTTCAAGTCCAACTCCAGGAAATTGATTAAATGGAATAGGCTGTCCATTAGGAAAAGTCGGAGGAAAACTATTTATCTGAGACACTGGCAAAAATCCCTTATAATAAAGGCCATTCCAGAAAAGTTCATTAGAAGGTCTGTTCATCCCGCTATAGCCAAGAGGAGAGGCATCGGCAAATTCCATGTTAAAATACCAATCTGCCGTATAATTCTCTATGGGTTTGGCGCTTAAGGCTACATAAAAATCCTGCTCGTCATTATGCACATACTGCCACCAACTCCCACTTTCTGTTCCCATGTAGCTAAACCGATACGCTAGTTTGTCATTAATAGGCCCCCCCACATCCAATCCCCAAATATAATTTTCATACATACCCGTTGTGTCATAAACGTAGCCTCTGAATTTATCGAAATAAGGCTGTTTAGTAACATAATTGACTATGCCGTTGGAGCCCTGTGTTTGTCCATAGACCGCATTGGCAGGTCCTTCCAGGATATCAAAAGACTCGATCATGTTCCAATTCCAAGGCAGCCCTGCATTGCCCATCATAATGTTTGTGAGCGAAAGCTCGATCCCATTAACATAAGGGACAGCTTGAGTTCCAAGTACATATGGTGCATCGGTCATAAAATCCATAACTGATCCAAACGTCGTTGGGTTGACCGTCAATAGCGCCATTGGATTCATCATTCCACCTAATGCATTGACACCACTGGCATACATTAATGTCTTATTCACAGGAGTGACCGTTCTTGGGGTATCCATGACATTCATAGGTATTCCATAGACCGAATCAATATCAGATGAGGTTGGTTGCATGGTCAATTCTGGCTTGGCATATACATTAATCTCAGAGATCGTAGTCGTCGGGGCTGGATCCGATTGGGTGCTCGATATTTTTGATTGGGATGCTTTTACAATAGGGACATCTTCGACCATACCCCCATTTTGGAGAACAGAACCCTGGCTTGTTCCACCTCCTTCTGACCAATTGTTTGATGACTGCTGAGCCAAAGAAAAAGGAGAAAATAAAAAAACAAAAGCTACAAAAACCCATAGATTAATATGGAAAGTAAAAAATTTTTTTTTCATAGATCCTTTTCAAAAGAAAATCTTTTCCGATCAAACATTAACAAAAGCTCTCAAAAACAACCAAGAAAGCTCTTATAGGAAAATACATTCCCTTTCTGTTAGATTAGGTAAAAAAAAGATGGGAAGATATTCCCAAGAATTTTAAAAAAATATTTTACTGCATTTGGATCCAGGGAAAATAGGAAAACAACCTAGTATTATCAACGGGAAAGTCGATTAAACATTTTGAAGTTGCAAAACAAGCCTTTTAAAATGTTCTCCCCGTTTTTCAAAATTAAGATAGCGGTGGTAACTTGGTGCAGCTGGGGAAAAAAGGCAGCTAGAGCCTTTCGCGGTAAATTTACTAGCAATGATAACGGCTTCTTCGAGATCTTTAGCAAAAAAAAGATTTTTTTTGTGGTTTTTACGTTCGAAAAAGGTGCCGATGCGCCAACCGGTCTCAGGAAGAAGAATGATATTCCGTAAGTTTATTGTTTGACAAAGCTTCGAAGCAAAATCTTCTAAAGGAAGACCTCGATCCTGTCCACCAATAATGAGTGACTGAACATTTGCAATGGCTTCTATCCCAGCAAGGGTGGCTTCGGGAACAGTAGCAATGGAGTCGTTATAATAAGAGATTCCCTCAATGGTTGCCACATATTCGAGTCTATGCGGCAGTCCACAAAAGCTAGCAAAGGCTTCGGCTATCTTTTCAGCAGATATCCCAAATAGAGAAGCTGTTAAGGCAGCAAATAGAGCATTTCTCTTATTATGTTCTCCAGGAAGCTTAAGCCTAGAACAATCGAATGTTTCTTTCCATTTTTCATCAATAGCAATCAATTTTCCTGGCAGGGGATCAAAAGAAGCTAAAAATTCCGATAAAGATGGATTGTCAGCATTATAGAGAAAAAAATTTTCGGAAGACTGGAATCTTGCGATGTTGCTTTTGGCTCGACTATAGGCTTCAAAAGAGCCATGATAGTTGAGATGCTCTTGATAGAGATTGAGCCAAATGGCAATAGAAGGAGAATGTTGACAATATTCCAACTGGTAAGAAGAAAGCTCAAGCACAGCGATCGCCTTTTCTGAGGCAAATGGAATCAGATGAAAAGGAGGAACTCCGATATTGCCTCCAATATAGGCTTCAAGCCCGTTTTTTTTTAGCAGATGATGGATCAACGAAGTCGTCGTACTTTTGCCCTTTGAACCAGTTATCCCAATAGTTATCCCAGGCCAAAAATGGAGAAACAGATCGGTCTGTAACACTATTTTTTCTTTTATAGAAGGCTCTATGGCTAGATGGCTGGTGCGAATCCCAGGGCTCTTAACAATCACATCGAAATTTTCCATGCAGCTAAAAAGGTCGTTTTCCTCAATTTGTCGTATCCAAGGACTATGAATAGCTTTTAGAGTAGCGGGATTGCTATCGCTAACAAAAAAAAAAGTTCCAGGAAGATTGGTTAAAAGAAATTCAAGAGTGGCCATTCCCTCCAATCCAAGCCCCCAAATGAGGATCTTTTTCCCTAAAAAATAACTACGAATAGCCTCAGTCATCAAAAAGGACTTTTCTCTTACATTTTTCATTTAGGATCAACAAAAATTTTTGTGGTAGACGATGTTCCCGATCCGTTTGATCATACAAAGCTTGGAGGGTTTCCATTGTCAACAAAAATTCGGGATACGACTCGATAAGTTTTCTGATTAAAAGAGGCGGATTTTCCTTGGATTTCCTAGCTTGATACCAAAGAAGGCTTGCCGCCGCTTTAGTTTCCTCCTCAGATCCAACGCATTCAAAAGGCCTATGGGTTCCTTCACCACAAAGGGACAATAAGAGGCCAAACAATGATTCGTTCTCCAGAAGATCGGATCCAAAAATTGCTTCAAGCTCCTTTTTGGGAGCAAATGGCCTAAAGATTAAAAAGACAAAGAGACATTTGGGACAGTGTCCACACCATCCTCCAGAATTCCGATTACGATTGCAACTTTGAAAGATGCGTATTGACTTTGGGATAGCACTAACATGGCTAGCAATTTGAATTTCATTGAGTGGCCGCAAAAAACTAAAGTAGCAAAAAGAAGGACATAAAAAATTAGTCATGTACTTTTGAAAATCCTTTTCAAACTCGAAGGACTTCGAATATTGATGATTAATACCTTTGGAAGGGATCGTAGGCTGACTGGCACTGGATTCATGACTAGTGATGAAATACTTTCTTTTGTGTAAAGCCATCAATAAGACTCCTATAAAGGCTAAGAGCGCCGAAAAAGGAGTGTGACCATTGAGAAAGCCTTTTTTGTTAAGCTCTAAGAGTTGATCATCGATTTTCCGTTCCACCACAACGATCTGATTTTGAGGATAGCCGAAATACTCCAAGGTGTCCCATTGGGATTGAACAGGATTCAATAAAAAACAGAGATTCTTTTCTTTTTGCTCTTTCAGCCATTCCAAAGTTAAAAAGGAATCTTTTCCTCCTCCGATAGGGAGCACATTGCCTTCTAGAAAAGGGAATTCCACAGTTGAGAATTGCCTCTGCGATCTACATTCAATCTGCATCAGCTCATCAGCAGCTTTTTCAATGCCATTTTGAAAAAAAAATTCTCCTAATCCCTTCCAATAAAGCTTAGACCACCAGTGCAATTGCTCTGGAGAAAGCAAAGCTGTCTCAATGAGAATATGTGGAGAACAGGTTGCCTTCCAATAGCTAATGAGTTCGATCATCCCGATATGAAAAAGAAAAGCATCCAGATATTTGCCAAGGTTGTTCTTCGGCTCAAGTGGCAGTCCATAAACTTTTAAGTATGGTCGAAAAAAAATGGCCTCCGTCTTGTCTTTCCCGGTCCAAAACTCATATTCCACATACAGAGTCTTTTGTCTTATTTCGGAAGAAAAACGGCTAAAGACAAACCGAGGAAACAATTTTCTTAACTGGAGGAAATTCCTCTCTGCTGATTTTGTCGGAACATATTCCATGCCAAGCATTTTATTCCTAATGCAACTTTATTTATTGAAAAGCAAGGTTTGCCGCTTCTAAAGTCTCCTTGCTACCAATATCAAACCAGGGGCCTGTCAATTCCCAAACATAGACATCCATTTGAGGATAAAGCCACTGAATAAATCGACCTGGTTGATCAGTATTTTTTTGCTCCCTCAGATACGTTTTAACCAAAGATAAAATCGATTTTGGGAAAAAATAAAGGGCCATTGCTACCCAACTTGTCGGTGGATTTTGGGGTTTTTCTTCAAAATAACATAGTTTGCCATTGGCATCGAAACTCACCACCCCATATTTAGAAGCAAGTTGCTTGTCTTTTAAGTTGTAGACACCTAGCAACGGGCTATTTTTCCGCTTGGCTTCAGAAACAAAAGATATAAGGGAGGCACAAAAAAGATTATCGCTTGCAAGAACAATAAGATCATCCTGGAGTTGCATTTTTTCGATAGCAAACTGGATATCTCCGATAGCACCTAGTCGATTCTCTTCTGTGGTTGAACCATCATCCAACACTAGGATCGGAAGCTTTACTGTTGCTTTCTCTCTATATCGATGCTTCCACTGGACAAAATGCGCATAAAACTTGTGGTTAGTAACTACATAGATTTCATCCAATGAAGAAAGTTCAAAAAGCTTATCCATTATGTAATCGAGGATTGGTTTTCCAGCAACGGACAAGAGGGCTTTAGGCTGGTTCAGAGTCAAAGGGTATAATCTTGTGGCATATCCAGCAGATAGAACTAAAGCACGCATGTTTTTTTCTCCGTTGATATTTTTGATTCAAAGATCTTCTGCGCTACTGTTCAAAAAAACAGGAGGGCAAATAGGACTGAGTAATCATTTTTAAAATTTCAAAAGTCTCTTTGGAGGTTTTTGCTTCCCATAGTGGAGATAGACTATTTTTTATTTTATCGACATCTAAATAACGAATCGCTCTTTTCGTTCTTGGAATAAAAACTGAACCCATACTAAGCCGATAGATCCCGACTGCAAGAAAAAATGGTAAGAGGTAGAGATCACTTGATATTTCCCCACAAATTCCAACCGGAATATTTCTTCGATGAGCCGCTTCTGCGGCCATGCGAATCAAAAGTAGCACGGATGGATGAAAAGGTTGGTATAAATATTCAACATTATTATTCATCCTATCAACCGCTAGGGTATATTGAATGAGATCGTTGCTTCCAATACTGAAAAAATCAACCGTTTGTGCAAGATGCTCTGCAATTAAACAGGAAGAAGGGGTCTCAATCATCACCCCGCACTTGATCTCTCCAAAGGGTATCCCTTGATGAAAAAGTTCTTGTTTTGTTTGTTCAATCATTTCCTTAGCGGCAATAATTTCAGTAAGATCGGTTATCATGGGGAACATTACTGCGACATTTCCTTCGACAGCTGCTCGTAAGATCGAACGCAATTGCGTTTTAAACATTTCTTTTTCTTTCAAAGACACACGAATCCCCCTTGAACCAAGAACGGGATTTTCTTCCATCCATCGCCAAGGCAAATAAGAAACAATTTTATCTGCACCCAAATCCAGAGTTCTAATGACGACCAGATGGGGTTTAGCATGGACGGCAGCATTTCGGTAGGCTTCATATTGCTCTTCTTCTGATGGGGGATGATTGGCCTTTAGAAAAAGGAACTCTGTCCGATAAAGCCCAATGCCATCAGCACCACTTTTCGTCATCACAGGGATGTCCTCAGGAAATTCGATGTTAGCTGAAACATAAACTTTCTTTCCATCTATAGATTCAGCAAGTTGGTGCAGGATTTTTTGATCGGATAATTCTAAATAAGACGAAGGCAATGTTTTCTCTTTGATCATCTCTATTCTTTCTGGAGAAGGGTTAACTAAAAGGATTCCTTTGAAACCATCAATCAGTACAGTTTGTCCATTGATCACTTTATTTAAAATACCCTGAATGCCGACAATAGCAGGAATTCCTTGAGACCTAGCTAGAATGACCGCATGGGAAGTTCTGCTTCTATCTTCGGTAACAATTCCAGAGACGTGTCGGAGATCTAAAGAAACTAGATCAGAAAGCATAAGAAAATCAGCAATCAAAATCCTTGGAGAATCAAGGATTTGTAAGGAACCTTCATCTCCTTTTAGTTTTTTTAAAACTCTTTTTGCTACATCCCGAATTTCAATCGCTCTTTCCCTTAAATATTCATCTTCTCCAACCTTATTGAGCCCAGCAATAAATGACCTAATGATGTTTTGATAGACTGCCTCCACACAAACAAGCTCACGCTCGAGTTTTTCCTTGACAGCCTGCAAAATCATTTCATCTTCAAGAGCTAAAATCTGAACATCAAAAAGACTTTCTTCTACAGTTAATCCCAAGCCACACAGCGAGGCCTTCGCCTTTAACAGATCTTCTTTTGTCTGCAGAATCGCTTTTTCAAACTTCTCAAGCTCGTTACGAATTTCGTGAGGTTCTATTTTTCTTTCTCTAATAATTTCATGCTCTTCTTGAAGGATTAAAGCAGATCCAAAGGATAATCCAGGAGAAGCAGGGCACCCTTCTAATAATATTTCTTTAAATTCCTCCATATTAGAGCTGCAGTTATATTTTAAAACGTTTGCTCGCTCAGCTCTTATTGATTTTCTCCAAACTTGTTAACCACAAGATTGACCAGTGCCTCAACAGCCTGTTGTGCGTCAGGGCCAACAGCTGTAATTTTAAGCTTAGAACCCATACTAGCTGCCAACAACATAACCCCCATGATACTTTTCCCATTGACTTCTTCACCATCCTTCTCCACTTTGATGTCTGACTCATAGCGGTTAGCTATCTTTACAAACATGGCCGCAGGTCTTGCATGAATGCCTAACTTATTTTGTACAAGCACTTCACGCACTACAGGAGAAAAGCTCGTTTTTCCAGAATCCGATTGTTTTGCTTCAGGTTCCATTTAGAACTTCCTATGATTCCTTCCAGTGATTTTCATTAATTTTTCGTTGAATTCAGCTGCCGCATTGTATCCCATCGATCTTAATTTCTGATCCAGTGCAGCCACCTCTACTAAGGTCGCCAAATCTCTTCCCGGTCTTATGGGAATAGTGACATGCGGAACACGAATATTGAATATCTCATAATAATCTTGATCTAAGTTTACTCTTTCAATTTCCTCTCCTTTCTCCCATTCTTTAAGAGTTGCTACCATATCCAATTTTTTTTCAGGCCGAATAGCTCGCAAACCAAAAAGAGTGGTCACATCGATGATTCCTATCCCCCTTACCTCCATATGAAAACGACTAATATCTGGAGCCTTAGCCACTAATTCTCTACCCTCCAAACAATAAATTGTTGTAACATCATCGGCAACCAAAGAATAGCCTCTTTCTACTAATGAAAGGACGCATTCGCTTTTCCCTATACCACTTGGACCTTTTATAAGTACTCCAATGCCCTGAATATCTACCATGCTGCCTTGTTCATTAGTACGAGGAGCAAAATCCATTTCCAAACAGATGGTTACGGTGTTAATTAAGCGCATCGTATGGAGTTGTGATACAAAAAGAGGAACCCCTAACTCTTCGGCTTGTTTAACAATGAAGGCTGGAGGAGTCATTCCACGGGAAAGAATTAAACAAGGAATCTTTTTTAGAAAAAGCTGTCTTATCCGTTCTTCAGATTCTGCGCTGGGAAGACTTTTCAGATAAGACATCTCTCCCCATCCAATAATCTGGACCCTTTGCTTAGGAAAATATCTTAAATAACCGGAAAGTTGTAAACCCGGTCGATTAATTGATCCTTCTCTAATTAACCGATTAAAACCTTTTTTGCCTGCCACCAGAGATAAATGAAGCAACTCGCCATGCTGCTTGTAGAATTCCCCAATAGTTATTTTTGGAATGCATTTGGCTGAAAAATTGTTTTTTTGCACTTTCATGAAAAAAACAGGAAAGGCTTCTTATAAGCATCAAAATTATTTTAAAAAATCATTATTTCAAACAATTCTCAAGAGCACTTTTTATAAAAATTGCTTTTTGTTCCGTTTCTTCATATTCGGCATAAGGATCGGAATCATAGGTAATGCCACTGCCGACATGAAAAGTTGCTACTCCCTTTTCAATCACCACAAGCCTTATAGCCATAGTAAAAGCAGCCCGTTGGGGCATAAAATAACCAATGGCTCCGGAATACTGACCTCGAGGATTGGGTTCCAATTCTTTGATAATTTCTATCGCTCGTTTTTTAGGGGTACCCGTCACCGAACCTCCAGGAAAGTTAGATAAGAAAGCATCGATCATATCGTAAGCTGAGGAAAGGATCCCCTCAATTGTACAATGCATGTGATAGAGATGCGGATGAGCAGTAATACGCCACAGCTGGCTAACCTTCACCGTTCCATAATGACAAACTTTTCCGAAATCATTTCTCACCAGATCCGTTATCATCAACAACTCAGCTTTTTCTTTCTCGCTTTGAATAAGGTCCAAAAGATTTTTTCTGTTCGATACCCTATCGCCGTTTCTAGGCCTTGTCCCTTTGATAGGTTTGCTTGTCATCCTTTTATCATTGATATGTAAAAATAGCTCTGGACTTGCACAGATTAGTGTTTGTGGAGCATCGTCCAAATAACAAATTCCTCCCAGTCCTTTGCCTTCGTGAAGAAAAAAAGCAAACACCGACAAAGGGTCTGCCTCCCACTGACAAGAAATTTGCCTTGCTAAATTTATGACGTAGATATCACCGGCGGCAATATACTCTTTTGCTTTTGCAACCATCGAAGCATATCCCTGAGGTCCAGTATTAGAAACGAAAGCTGGTCGGATAAAGGCAGCTACTTTTGATTTTCTTTTGCTTTTCAAAAAAGCAGTGAGTTTGAAACGATCCTTAAACAAAGAAAGGCATGGGTAAAAGCCAAACCAGAAATTCCCTTCGAAGCCCACATAACCAACTAATCCTTGCTGTTCTTTTTTTATTTTAGTTAATTCTTTAAGAACGGACTTAACTTTACCCCAATCTTTCTGATCACCACTAAGAGTAAAAAGAGGTTTCTCCCCATAATAAAAGCCTCGATCCTCATTCCAAGTTGGAACGACTACCATAATCCATATGCTCTTTTAGCTTTCTGTTCTGACCGCAGAGGAGAAGAGACAATGGTCACCAAGAAAAGAACAGCCCCAAGCGATCGCTTATTCTAAAGGATTATGAAGACCTAAAGAATCTCTTGGCTTTCTCAAAAAAACTTTCCTGTTGAGGATGTGTTTTCTGGTCACATGCGGCTGCGAAAGCCTCCAATAAAGATCGCTGTGTCGGTGTTAGATGTGTTGGCACCTCTACATGAACTTTTACTAACAGATCGCCAATCCCATGCCCATGAATATCCGCAATGCCTTTGTGACGAAGCCTGAAAATCTTACCGCTTTGTGTTCCAGGTGGAATTCTAAGAACTTCGTGTCCAGTCAAAGTTGGTACACTTATTTCTCCTCCTAAGGCTGCTTGAGCAAAGCTTATCGGCATCTCACACAACAAATCGTTGCCTTGGCGACTAAAGAGTTCATGAGGCATAACATGAATTACCACATAAAGGTCCCCTGGAGGTCCCCCTGCAATGCCAGATTCTCCATGACCAGAGAGCCTTAACCGATACCCTTCGTCTATCCCAGGGGGAATTTTGACCTTGAGCTGAGCAGTTTGTTTGATCCTTCCTTCGCCATGACAACGCAGACAGGGTTTCTCGATGATAGCTCCAGCCCCATGACAACGGGGACAAGTTTGTGCAATGGTAAAAAACCCTTTAGAAGATCTTATTTGACCGCTTCCCGAACAGACCGGACAGCTAATCATTCCCGAACCTGGAGCATAACCCCTCCCCTCACAACCCGGACAAGTATCCAGTTTTGTAAAGGTTATTTCCTTTTCACAACCTAACGCAGCTTCTTCAAAACTGATTTTTAAATCACATCGAAGATCTGCCCCTCTTTGCTGCTTACCTCGCTTTCCTCCTACGCCTACGCCAAAGGCCTCTTCAAAAAGGCTTCCAAACAGACTATCTCCAAAAAATGTTCCTGAGCCAAAGACTTCTTTGAAAATCTCGAAAGGATCGTGGAACCCGGTAGGTCCAGCAGCCCTTTGATCAAAAGCTGCATGACCAAATTGATCATAAGCAGCCCTTTTTTCTGGATCGCTTAACACCTCATAGGCTTCACTTATATCTTTAAAAAGTTCTTCCGCCTGCTTATTCCCAGGGTTTTTATCCGGATGATACTTGAGGGCTAATTTTCTGTAAGCCTTCTTAATTTCTTCAGTCGATGCCCCTCTTTCCACACCAAGAAGTTCGTAATAATCTTTTTTAATCTTCGCCATCCTCACTCTTCTCTATTACTGATTTTTTTTAATAAAAATATTATACAAAATGCCCTAAAATCCTAGGGATGCTGAGAGACTCAGCAAAACTAATCGCTAGCCTTTTTTTCTTCTTGGGCAGGAACTTCTTCCTTAGATTCGGAAGAAACTGCCTCCTTAGAAGGAGCCATCGGTTTTTTAGCAACATAGACAGCAGCGGCTCTTAAAAGCCTATCTTTATACATATAGCCTTTTCTAAGCTGACTTGCAACATGTCCTTCTTCTACCTCATCCGTTTCAACAAATCCTAGGGACTCATGAAAATGCGGATCGAATGGTTTACCTAAAGCTTCGATCGGTTCGACTCCTTCTTCTTTTAATATCTGTAAAAACTGAGATAAAACCATTTTGATTCCCGTGAGAACTGAATTAATATCCGATGCCTTTTGGGAAGATTGAATGCCAATTTCAAAATTGTCTATGACAGGTAAAAGGGACTGAAGGATTTGTGTATTGGCATGCTTTATGGCCTCTTCCTTTTCTTTTGAAATTCTTTTCCTAGCATTATCCCAATCAGCTAGAGTCCTCAGTAATTTTTCATGCATTTCATCAGTCTGTTGAGCTTTTTGCTTCCACTCTGAGAGCAGCCGAGAGCTAACTACAACAAATGCGGCATTGTCCATTGATTCAACAGCTGGTTCAACCCTTTGCTGTCCTTCTTTAATATTTGTCTCTGCCATAGCGTTCATAATTGCATGTCTTCCTTCTTTCACTAATTTTTTGAAAGGGCCAAGAGGGTCACATCATCAAAGGGAGCCGTTTCTTTACAAAAAAGTTTCAGTTGCTCAACAATCGCACTTAACACAATATCAGGATCTTTTTCAGACATCTCTTGAACAATTTTTTCAGCCCTTTCTCGACCAAAAAAGGCTCCTTCTTTATTGACCGCTTCGACAAGTCCATCTGTAAATAAAAGCAAAAAATCACCGCTTTGCAATTTTAGCTCATGCTCCTTAACCATTTTGTTGAATATTTTACCTTCGTCAATCCCTAAACAAATACCAGGCAGATCGATTTTTTCTATTTTGCCCTTGCGACAAAAAATGGGCATTTCATGACCGGCCCTGGCCATGGTTACTGTATTAAGTTTTTCATCTATAAAAAGATAAATTAAGGAAATAATGGTTTTCCCACAAATTTCTGGATAAAGAACTTCATTAAGTCTACAGAGAATCTCCAAGGGCGATCTGATATGATCCACAAGAGAACGAATTGCTGCTCGACACATGCCACTTATTAAAAGGGAAGACAAACCTTTAGTAGCCACATCGCTTAACACAAGGGCACAGTGATGATCATCTATCCTGATTGAATCATAAAAATCTCCATTAAACTGGGAAGAAGGTATGGATCTAGCAGAAACTTTAAAACCCTTCAAGAAGTTTTCTATGTTGGGAACCCATCCTTTTTGAATTTCCCCAAAGAATCTGATCGTATCCTCTTTTAATTCACGCTGTAGACTATGGTTTTCTAGGAAAAAAAAGATTTGGTTTATCATCATAGCTATGATTTTTTTTAACCACTCTTCATTGCCTTCTTCCTTCAGCTCGGCGTAAAAGTATCCAATGGATATTCCATTTTTTTCTATGTTGGAAAAAAGCTTGTCCTTTTCATCTTTTTTTGTTTTCCCTTTTAAATTTGCCTTCAATTTTTCTAGGGAAATATCCCCTAATTGATAACAAGATTCCAACAGAGCTCTTTCAGGCAGGTTTTCCAGCCGCAACACTAAGCCTTTGGCTGAGATCAATTTCATAACTAGTTCCAATAGGCTCTGGATATTTTCTGATAGTGCTTTTTGAGAGGAAAGACTCTTTATATACTGAATAAGACTCTGATTGTATGCTTCGCTTTTTGTCAAATTGAGTTGCAATGATTTTCCCAGCAGTTTTTCATATATCCATAAGCCCATCACAAGGGCAAGAATGGAAATAAGAATAATACTACTGAACATCTTCTTTAGATGCCGACTTTCCTACCTCTTCTTTCAAGTAATCAACAAGATCTTGAAATTTCGTTTTGTTCCGTGGATCCAAATGGATCAAAAGCTCATGAGCTTCCAACATTGTCAGTGGCGTATCTTCTTTCCGGAGAGAATGTCTATCAAAAGGAGCAATGTGATCAGCAAAAGGAGCATTATCCCATTGCATCAAAATTTTAAATATCTTATCCAATCCAAGAGTTGCAATCGAATCCAAATTCTTTTTGCTAACATTGACAATTTTCAACTCACCCATGATTTGGTTAAACTTGATATGAATCCCCGCCAATGTCCCTAAAAAGGTACTGTCCATGTAGGTACATTCTTGAAGATCAACAATGAGCCGCCGAATGCCACTTTTTAACAATTGATTGTAAAACAATCTTAAAGAGTTGCATTTATCAAAAGAGCCCCACCCAACCACCTTCAGATAGCCGCAATCTTTTGTTAAAGCATAATAGAGCGAGCCATTACCTACATGAGGAATCATATCTAGTACATCTTTCCAAAAATAAAATTTTCTTATATTTTAATTTAACATAAATAAAATTCATTACCATTCCTATCTCCCCAATGCAATCTTCTTTTAAATTCTTTTTTTCTCTTCCTATATTGCTACTAAAATGGTTGATAGTTTTTACGTTACGGCGGGTCTATCTCTTGTTCAAAGAGAACAGTTGATACATTTTTTTTTGCTATGTCTTCAACATTGTTAAGATCAAAAGCTATTGTTCTTGGCTCAGGGACTTCTCAAGGGGTTCCAATGATCGGATGCAGATGTGCCACCTGCCTATCTACAGATCCAAGAGATAAACGCACACGCTCCTCTCTTTATCTCACCGATGGTATCAGTTCGATTCTCATCGACACTACTCCCGAACTCCGTCTCCAATGTCTCAGAGAGAATATCCAAAATGTCCATGGTATTCTTTTTACCCATCAGCATGCCGATCATATTATGGGATTTGATGATTTGAGAAGATTTTGTGATATCATTGGCACTAGACTTCCTATTTATGCTTCTGAAGAGGTCATAGCTACATTAAAAAGAATCTTTCCCTATGCTTTTGATCCTTCGCTGGAAAAAAACGGCTATCTCCGAGTCATTCCCCATATTATTGAGGGAACTTTCCAAATTGGTAGCTTCACCATCCATCCATTTCCCTTACCACACGGCAAAATAACCACCTTGGGCTTTCTCTTTGAACAGGAGAAGAAAAAAATACTGGCTTATCTTGTCGATTGCAAAACTATACCTCAAACAATTATCGAAGGGCTTTTGGATGTCGAAGTTCTTATTATCGATGCTTTAAGAGACGAACCTCATCCCACCCATCTATGTACTTCAGAAGCCATAACAATGGCTCAACGCATTGGCGCCAAAAAAACTTATTTTACCCACCTAACGCACCATAAATCCCATAAAGAGAGGCAAGCCTGCTTGCCTCCAAATATTTACGTAGCTTATGATGGACTTGAAATTGATCTTTAAAACGCATTTAATCATTAGGAAATAGTTTTTGAGAGAACAACCAACAAAACCCTCTAATTTTATGTTTATTGAAACGCATGCTCATCTTGATTTTCCACAATTTTCTAAAGATTTGGAAGCTGTCATTCAGCGGGCAATTGACAGTGGCATTGAAAAAATCATTACCGTTGGAACCAATCTTCAAAGTTCCAGAAAGGCTTTAAGCATAGCTGAGAGAATTCCAGCAGTTTGGGCTGCCGTTGGAATCCATCCGCTGGAAGCCCACAAAAGAGCTCAGCCTTTTGAAAAGGACCTTTCTGGTCTTTTGGAACATCCCAAAATCGTAGCCATAGGTGAAATTGGACTAGATTTTCACAAGTTTGACCCATCCTTGTCTCCAGCAGAAATCGAAGAGCAAAAAAAGATACAACAAGAGGTTTTTTTAAGTCAATTAGAACTGGCTAAAGAAGCCAAACTTAATGTCATCATTCACCAAAGGGCAGCGTTTCATGAAACCCTCTCTTTGTTATCTCCATATCAAGGTGTCTTAAGAGGAGTATTCCACTGTTTTGTTGGGACTTCCAAAGAAGCAAGCCTTCTTTTTAGTCAAGGCCACCTTGTTTCTTTTACAGGAATTATAACTTTCCCAAATGCTCAGGCCCTTAGGCAAACGGTCTTAGAAATACCACTTGAAAATATGATGCTGGAAACAGACTGTCCATTTCTTGCTCCTGTGCCTTATAGGGGCAAGCGGTCTGAGCCCTCTCATGTACGGATCATTGCTGATGAAATCGCTAAAATTAAAAAAATATCCCTCGAAGAAGTAGCTTTCCAGACCACCCGTAGGGCAAGTGAATTTTTTTCTTTTCAAAACTCTAAAAGAAACTGAAGGTTATTAAAATAAATTGTAATGCCTATGAATGCTTCGAACTATTCCCCTTTATCTTCAACCGCCTCGAGAACAGAAGAGAGCCAAGGGTCGTCGCAAAACGTTAAAAAATCCCTCCACAGAGCCTATTCGTCTGCAATTTTTGATGGTGTTGTTCGCTCTCCCAATCGTTCTATGTTCTATCCGCTGGGATTTTCTTCCTCAGACATGGCTCAAAAAGATCTCATTGGCATAGCCTCCACCTGGAGTCAACTAACCCCATGCAACATGCATATTGATAAACTTGCTAGAGAAGCAGCTTCAGGAGCCACTGAAGCTGGAGGGAAAACTCTGATATTCAATACGATTACTATCTCTGATGGGATTTCCATGGGGACCGCTGGCATGAAATATTCCCTTGTTTCTAGGGAAGTAATCGCTGATTCCATAGAAACGGTCGTTTGTTGTGAGGGGATGGATGGCATCGTCACCATTGGAGGTTGCGATAAGAATATGCCAGGATGCTTGATCGCTATTGCCCGATTAAACAGGCCCGCTGTCTTCGTTTATGGGGGCACAATACTCCCAGGATGTTATAAAGGAGAGAACCTCGACATTATTTCGGTTTTTGAAGCCGTAGGTTCTTTTTCTCAAGGAAAGCTTTCCAAAGAAGAGCTGCTTGCAATTGAGCAACATGCCATTCCAGGTCCTGGTTCCTGCGGGGGGATGTACACGGCAAACACTATGGCTTGCGCTATCGAAGCAATGGGGATGTCTCTTCCAAATAGTTCAACACACCCAGCTGTTTCGCTTGAGAAAATCGAGGATGCCAGGCTTGCAGGCAAAGCAGTATTACAGATGATCAATCAGGGGATAAGACCCAGAGATATATTAACCAAAAAAGCTTTTGAAAATGCCATCACTGTGGTTATTGCTCTAGGCGGATCAACGAATGCCGTCCTGCACCTCCTGGCTATTGCCCATGCCGCTGAGGTTGAACTGAGCCTTGAAGACTTTGACCGTATTGGACAGAAAGTCCCTGTCCTAGCCGATCTGAAGCCTTCAGGAAAACACTGCGTTGCTGATCTCTCTCAGATTGGAGGATTAACTCCATTATTGAAGAGGTTACTGGACAAAGGACTGCTGCATGGCGACTGTTTAACTGTGACTGGAAAGAGTCTTGCTCAAAACCTTGAAAATGTTGCGGACTATCCACCTTTTCAAACTATCATTCATGACTTTTCAAACCCGATTAAAAAGGATAGTCATCTAGTTATTCTACGGGGCAATCTGGCCCCAGAGGGAGCTGTGGCAAAAATAACGGGAATGGAAGGAAAGACCTTTACGGGCATTGCCCGACCTTTTGATTCTGAAGAACAGGCTTTGGAAAAAATCCTCGATGGGACGATTAAAAAAGGAGATGTTGTTGTCATTCGTTATGAAGGTCCCAAGGGAGGGCCAGGAATGCGAGAAATGCTTGCCCCTACTTCCGCTATTATGGGCAGAGGGCTGGGGAAGGAGGTGGCATTAATTACGGATGGAAGATTTTCTGGAGGCACCCACGGCTTTGTGGTTGGGCATATTTGTCCTGAAGCAGCTATTGGGGGACCTATTGCTCTTGTGGAAGAAGGAGATCAAATTACTATCGATGCAGAAAAAAAAGAAATTATACTGCATGTTACTCCAGAAGTCCTTCAAAAGAGACAATCCAAATGGAAGCCTCTCCCCTTACAGTGCCGCGGAGTCTTATATAAGTTTGCCAAAACAGTAAGCCAGGCCAATTTAGGCGCTGTTACCGATTTGTTGTAGTCCATTGGATGAACTGCTCTTTTGCTGGGGAGCCTGAAGCTAATTACTCCCACAATATGAACTCTAAAAGCCCTTTTGCCGTATTTCTAATTGTAGGCTCTTTGAGTCTATTCTCCCTACAAAGCTTCTTTGATGGTAAAACTAACGAAAATAGTCTAAGGGAGAGGAAAATCATTAACTTTTTTCTAGTCGAGTGTATTTTTCTTTTAGAATGAAATATTGCTCGGCTAAAGGCATTGTGGTCATTGGAGGAGGGCTTGCAGGATCTGAAGCAGCATGGCAGATTGCTAAAAGGGGGATTCCTGTTTTTCTTTATGAAATGCGGCCTTTTATACCAACAGGAGCCCATTCTGGAAGCAATCTTGCTGAAATTGTCTGCAGTAATTCTTTTGGTTCCAATCTACTGAGCCATGCTTCTGGTCTATTGCTTCAGGAATTGAGAATTCTAGACTCTTTGCTCATTTCCATTGCTGATAGTTGCTCGGTTTCAGCAGGAAAATCTCTTGCCGTAGACAGAGAAAGATTTTCTCAAGCGGTTACGCAACACATTTTAAAACAGCCCAACATTACTTTAATAAGAGAAGAGGTAGTAGATTTAGCATTCGACTCGATTTGTATCCTAGCAACAGGCCCTTTGACAAGCCCTCGTCTTGCAGCAAGACTGGAAGCGTTGACCCAATCCAATTCCCTTTATTTTTATGATGCCTTATGTCCTATAGTCGATGCTCGCTCCATTGATTTCAGCTCTGCTTTTAAAGCTTCTCGGTACATGGACCCTGCCAATTCTGGTGATTATGTTAACTGTCCCCTTACAAAAGAGCAGTATTTAGAGTTAAGCCGACAACTAGCCAATGCAGAAAGAATCAAACTGCATGATTTTGAAAAAGAACTCTATTTTGAAGGCTGTCTGCCGATCGAGATCATGGCTAAAAGAGGAGAAGATACCCTGAGATTTGGCCCTCTTCGGCCTACGGGTCTGATCGATCCAAAGACAAACAAAAGGCCCTATGCCGTCGTCCAGCTACGACAAGATAATTTGGCAGCTTCGCTTTACAACATGGTTGGTTTCCAAACCAATCTTACTTACAAAGAACAAGATAGAATTTTTAGGATTATCCCTGCATTAAAAAATGCCGAATTTATTCGTTATGGCCAATTACACCGTAACACCTTTATTAATGCCCCCAGGCTGCTCCTCCCAACTCTTCAGTTCAAGGACAATCTGCTTTTATTTTTTGCAGGCCAACTCGCTGGCTTCGAAGGGTATGCAGGTAACGTTGCTAGTGGATTAGTGGCAGGAATAAATGCCTCGAGGCTTTTTCAAGGGAAAGAGCCTGTGATTTTCCCAAGACAAACAATGATCGGCGAACTCCTCTGGTATATCTGCCATGCTGATCCGCTGCATTTTCAACCGATGAAAGCCAATTTCGGATTGTTCGATCTGACCGAAAAGAATCTACCTAAAGACAAAACTGCTAGAAACCTCTTTTTAAGTCAAAGAAGTCTAAGAAATATAGAAACTTTCGTTCGGACTATCCTTGCCTAAATCTTTTTTCAATCGAGGTTGCTTAGAAAAAAAATCCCCTCGCTGCCGTGTGAATGAGACCTTTCGTCCCTTTATGTACAGAAAAGGGAGCGCTCTGAAATCCCGCCTTCCAGTTAAGGCCTGGCGTTCAATCAGCAAAGCGTTAGGTCCCTAATATTTCAAACATCGGAGGAAAGGCTAACATTCCAATCACGCACAGCGAAGGGAAATCTTTAAAAAATATCCTCCCTTATTCTCTAAAACTACAAGAAAGTTTTTTCCGTAACCCTTCCTTTAGTTTTATTACAATAGCGTTGACTTCTTCATCTGTCAAAGTGCGATCTTTGGCTCGAAAAGTTAAAGCATAAGCCAAGGACTTTTTCTCTTTAGGAATTCGAATCCCCTCTAGATCTTCAAAAAGATCAAAAAGCTCTACTGATTCAAGAAAAGGAACTTCTTGGTTTCGAATCTCTGTTAAGATTTCTTTATGCTTTAATTCCTTGTCCACAATCAATGCTATGTCCCTTCGAATGGATGGTTGAGTTGGAAGCGGTTTATAGGTGGGGAGTTGCTCACTTTCCCTTTTCCATCGTTCGAGGCTATATTCAACATAATAACAGGGAAAATCGACTGCTAATCCTTCTAAGTCCTCTGAACGAACTAAAAACAACTCTTTACGATCTTCCTCCAAAAAACCCTTTTTTTGTTCTAGAAAATCCATCAGCTGCTTCAAATCATAAAAATCTATTTTTCGTTGTTTCATTGACCACTGTAGCATACGAGTTTCCAGTTGATTGGTTTCTCCTCCGACAAGAATGCCTAACCTTTGCTCTTCACACACCATCCCCTTATTGTTAAAAAAAAGAGTGCCGATTTCAAATATCCTTATTTCCTTATTGCCTCGCCTCCAATTCGTATTGGCTACCTCAACCAAAGACCTCAAAAAAGATTTTCTGAGGACTACATGATAATTGCTTGCCGGATTGGATAGGGAAATTCTATCCTCCTCCTTCTTCTTTTCATCCACCACCAAGGGGATGGTCATGCATTCCTGATATCCTTTCGATGCCAGCACTTGTTTAAGCTCAAAGACCTTATCCCATTCCTTTTCTGTAGCTGATGGTGAAGCCAACCCAAAAGAAATCCGCGAGGGAATATCAGAAAGACCACGCAACCGTACCAGCTCTTCAATAAGATCCTCTTCTATTTCCAAATCGGATCTGAAAGAAGGAGCTTCCCAATAAGATTCCTTCTCTGTTTGATGCTTTAAGAGTAATCCCAAAGACTTGAGTTTTTCTTCTATTTCTGTTTGTGACCAAGACAAAGCAGTAAACTCCTCAAGCTTTTGTTTTCTAAGCCTGATGCTATTTTTGCTTGCCTCAATTTTTCCCTCTATGACACCTCCAACCAATTTCGCCCCAAGGACTTTTTCCAATAGCTCCACAGCCCTGATTCTCCCAGGAATTACCCCTTGCGGATCTACCCTTCTTGCAAATCGATAAGAGGCTTCGGTCACTATCCCCAGCCTATTGGATGTCTGTTGAATTGTAAAGGGCTCAAACCAAGCCGATTCTAGGAGAATCGATGTAGTAGAGCTACTGACTGCCGAAGCCTTTCCTCCGATTACTCCTGCAAGAGCTTCTACCTGATGGGGGCTTGCAATAACCAAATCTCTTTCATCCAAAACATATTCTTTCCCATCTAATCCAACAAAAAGCTCACCTTTCTGGCCATCTCTTACAATAATGTTCTGGGAACCAAACCGTTCGGCATCGAAAGCATGAAGAGGCTGTCCAGTTTCAAGAAGAACATAATTCGTAATATCAACAACCGCATTGATTGGCTTAAAACCACTCGCTTTAAGCCTAGAAGCAAGCCAAGTAGGAGAAGGTCCAACCCTTATGTTCTCAATCCAGCATCCTGAATACAAAAGACATTTCTTCTTATTCTCTATCGTCACTTTTCCATAACGACTCATTAACCCTTCTCCAATGGATGCTAGCTGAAAAGCCCTTGAAGATTTTAGTTTCCCCACACCAAGAGCTGCAAGCTCTCTGGCAATCCCAATATAACAGAGCAGATCGGACCGATTCGGAGTGATCTCCAAATCAAGAATCGTGTCTTTTGGAAAGAAAGAGCTAAGGCTACTACCTAATGGAACTTCTTTTGATAAAATCATTATCCCTTCAGATTCCCCCGATAATCCTAGTTCCTTTTCAGAGCAGAGCATCCCGTAAGAAGTTTCGCCACGTATTTTTTTTACTCCAATCTGCAGACCTCTAGGCAAAACAGCCCCAGGTAAAGCTAAGACGACTCGATCTCCTACATCAAAATTTTTAGCGCCACATACAATACTGAGCTTATCTAAGCCAGTAAAGACCTCACACACCCTTAGTTTATCGGCGTTGGGATGCGGCCTCCAGCTCACTATTTCGCCTACTACTATCTTTTCATCTTCAATTCCTATCTCATTAACTTCCTCAACTTCCACTCCCCCTAATGTCAATTTTTCGACTATCAGAGCCAAAGGCTTTTCCAATTCAATATAATCTTTAAGCCAATTAAGAGATATTTTCATTGTTCTATTATCCTAAAACCTATACCAATTTTTTTCCCTCTAAATCCTTTCCCCATTTTCTACTTGATCTACTTGATTACAGATTTACTAAAAGCATTACTGGCTATTGGCGTTCGTTTTGTTTAAAGCCATGCATTAAACTAAAGAAAAATTAGTCAAAATGCCTAGATTAAAATTTCGATAATTTTGTTTTGATTTTTTTTTAAGATTAAGAGATAAAACCTACAAGTTTATTTATAATTTATTTTAAAAAATAATTAAAATAATTAATAGAATCCTAAGAGGAGGGAAAATGAAAAAAAATATAAAGCTTTGGGCTTTGAAAATCTTACGATGTGCGCTCCTTTGCTTAAGCATTGGATTTGGTTTTTCTGCTTTGCATCTGAAAGCCGAAGACAATGCATCGACCCTAGCGGAAGGAGATGAAATAGCGGTAGATAAAGATCATAGTTCAAAATACTTGGAAAATAAAAAGGCAATGGAAAAAGCTGGTGCTGAATCGAAGCGAATCGTTGGAGCCTGGTATATTGCCGGAGGAGCCGGAACTGCTTTTGTAGGCGCTAATGATGGCTTTACCAATCCCGGCGGACCCATTACTGTCAACACCAACTTTAGCACTGTTCTTGGAGTACTTGGTGGTTATCATTGGCTTGATACTGAAACCCATCTTGCATGGACAGTGGATGCTGAAGGCGCTTTCATAGGCACTGGACATTATCTGAGCCTGCCTAATATGAATACTGCCCTAAACATTGGTGCCCTAATGGTTAATGGCACTGTGGGTTATCATATTGGCAATTTTGAACCTTATATTGGTTTTGGAGTGGGAGCTGTTGTTGTCAACGCTGAAGTAGCCAATGCCAATATTGGGACAAATTGGGCTTTTGTCTTTCAACCCCTAGCCGGTGTGCGCTATTTCATCACTGCACACTGGTTGGCAGCCGCTCAATTTGAATGGATTTGGACGGATACCCTTTCAGGATATAATCTTGGAGCCACTCAGGTTACTATTGGCCATGCAATGATTCCATTAGGACTCTTAGCCATTGGCTATGCTTTCTGATTACAGAAAGAATAATTAACTGAAGCTGAAAGGGGCATCTACAATGTTGTCTTTTTTCTCCACACCGCCTGATAACAAATAATGCCCCTTTCTTTAAACCTTTTTTGGAATAGGCTTTCAGGATATTCGGAAGGCAATGATAGTGGTTTTTCTTCAAAATATCCTGAAAGAAGAAAAAGTTTTTCACTCCAAAGAAAATATTCTCTGTTATCAGTTAGTAGTCGGCATATCCCATTGGGTTTAAGCACATCGGCTATTGCTTGAACAACGGGAGCTTTGATGGATCTTCGTTTATGGTGCCTTCTCTTTGGCCAAGGATCAGGGAAAAGAATATGTATTTCGTCGACTGAAGAAGGCATACAATGCCTTAATAAAAATTGTTCCCAGCAACAATGAACAACCCTAAGATTTTTTAAATTTAAACGTCTAGCTTTTGAAGCTATTTTTCGTACCCTGCTAATTTTTTTTTCTATGGCAAAAAGACAGGCTTGGGGATTTTTCATTGCATAATCAATAATAAAAGACCCTTCTCCAGCCCCTAAATCCAGCATCAAAGAGCCGTTGGCACCAAAGATACTGGAAAGGTCCATTGCCCCCTCAGCATGGGGCATAGAAAAAATCCAATAATCTAATGGAGGGATGCTGTCCATCCTCTCCAGACTGTCGCAACCCCCCTCTCCCATTCTTTTCCTTCTTTTCTTAAGAAATTAACCCTACAAAAGAAAAATTAAAAAGGTTATAAAACATGCTGACTCATATTAAAGATGAAAAATCAAATATGCTTGCAATCGTTTTCATCTTTAACATGATACCCTTCGTCGATCCTTTTTATATTGACCATATGTTTTTTGTGATAGGCTTCGAAAAGATCTTCTGGACTCATCCCTAAAAGTTGGGCTGTGGAAACAAGAAAGTGCAACAGATCGATGACCTCAACGCGGGCATTCTGTAGGTCAAATTTTTGATATTTCGCCCACCATTTCCATGGAATACTGTCGACCAGTTCGGCCAGCTCCTGCCCAATGGCTCGAGTATAATTCAAAAGCCACTGTATTCGAGTTTCCTGATCCATAGTCGTAGGATCAACCCCTATTTTTAGATTCAGTTTTTTTTGTAGTTCAAATATTTGGTCTAATTTGTCTAGACTTTGCATTTTTGTTATTATTGTGGCAAAGTGAGTAGGAAAGGATCAATCAAAAAAGTATTTTCTTTCTTCTTGATTCAGAAAACGGCAATTTTTTTCTTTCCCAAAGAGCTTGTATCGATTTTTAGCAATTAGTCTATAGAGTTTATTTAAAAACGAAGTGGGGAAAAAAGAAAGCAGAAGTCCTAACAAATAAAACCCAGTAAGGCTTTTTAGAATCTCCACAACAGCTTGCGATTCAATGAAAAATTCCCATGTATGTTTCTTCGCGTTATAACGACAGAGAACTATAGAATCGGCTATTTTCGCCTCAGGACTCATGAGCCATTGGAATTTTTCAAACAATTTTCCTTGTCTTGGGGCAAACAAAAAAGAATGTTTTTTATCTTTTCTTAACACAAAGGATACAAAAGAATTGCATAAAACACATATTCCATCAAAAAAGATAATTTGTTTGTCTTTTTTTTCAGAGATAAAAGCATTAAAATCCACAATCTATAATATCCTAGTGAAGATTCAAAGGAAAGGGGGGCGAAATGGTATGAGCTGTTATAAACTAGCAAAGCAAAAATTATCGAAACAAAGAACTTCTATTTTCTTTTTTTTTAATTGCAATTAGATTTCCATGACCATATTCAGTGTTGTTCTTCCGGTCTATAACGAAGAAAAAATCATTCAAGAAGTCTCTCGATCTATCTGCCAGTTTTCTATGCAACATCCTCGATACGAATTTATTTTTGTTAATGATGGCTCTACAGACAACACTGGAAATTTGTTGAAAGCCGTTTTAAAAGAATTTGCCTCTGCTCATGTGCAACTTATCGATTACAAGACCAACAAAGGCAAAGGCTATGCTATAAAAGAAGGCTTCCGGCACACCCATGGAGACAATTTCTGTTTTCTAGATGGGGATTTAGCTTATCCTTTAGATTACCTGCCTTTGTTTGAAGAAAAACTACAAAGTTGTGATATTGCCATTGGCAGCAGAGTATCGGAAAAAAAGGGTTTTTGTTTGGAACGGAGTTTAAGAAGAAAATTTCTTGGCTACTGTTTTAACAAACTGGTTGGTTTCATACTTGACCTGCCTTATTCGGATACACAAGCCGGCCTGAAAGCCTTTCGGAGAACTGTAGCTGAAAAGTTATTTAAATTGCAAAGAATTGAAGGTTTTTCTTTTGATGTGGAACTGATTTTTCTTGCAAGAAAATTAGGATATAAAGTTGAAGAAATTCCTGTTAAAGTCTCTGCCACACACTCTTATAAGCATTCGAAAATCAAACTTTTTGGTGATTCCCTTCGGATGTTAAAGGAGTTGGTGCAAATCAAATATTTTGCAAACAAAGGGGAATATGATCGGCAAAATCTATTTGAACTTTGATCTCGAAGAATTTGATATTCCTTGCGAGTACGGGCATTACTTAAAAGAAAAAGAACAGATTCAGGTGTCCAATGAAGGCGCAGAGACTCTCTTGGAGTTACTCCAAAAAAAAGGGCTAAAAGTCACTTTTTTTACAACGGCATCTTTTGCTTTAAAAAAAACCGAACTTATTAAAACTATTCTAGCGTTTGGACACGAAATCGCATCGCATGGATTAAGCCACAATCCTATCGGGAAAGATGAAGAACTTCACCTTTCAAAGAAAATCCTAGAAGATATCTGCTCAGTTCAAATTCTTGGATATCGAAGTCCTAGATTCAGAGCTGTAAATTACCAATCACTTATTTGTTCTGGGTATAAATACAACTCATCGATCAATCCTACCTGGCTACCTGGTAGATACAATTATTTATCATTCCCAAGAAAAATTTTTTGCGAGCAGGGCCTTGTTCAAATACCAATTTCGACTACTCCCTTGTTTCGTATTCCTCTTTGTTGGCTCTCCTTTAAAAATATCCCTTTATCCTTATTCAAAACCTTTTCCCTCTGGACATTACAGGAAAAAGGCTATCTCAATATTTTTTTTCACCCATGGGAATTTGCCAATATCCAGCAATATCCCATTCCTAGAATAGCAAAAGCGATCGATGGCCTGGTTCTTTTACAAAGACTCGAGGCATACATTTCTTGGCTGCAATCTTTAGAGGTAAAGTTTTGTACTCTAAATGATGTTCTTCAGAAAGAAAGGCCTGTAGAACAGTTATGAAAAGTTCTTATTTGGCCTTTGCCAACATTATCCTTTGGTCAGTCTTACTTCTTTCCCTCAGCCTTCTTATATTCCATAATCCACAAAGTCGAACCGTTACTCTGGCTTATGTTCAAGCCTCTACAAGGTTTTTACAAAAAGTCCCTCTTTACGAATCTAGTGGAATTCATGGGTTTCTCTATTTTCCTCATTTTGCCCTTTTTTTTACTCCCTTTGCCCTTCTGCCCCCAATTCCAAGAGAAATATTATGGAGAATATTCTCCCTTTTGATATTTGTTGGGGCAGTCCGAAAACTCACAACCTCTTTTTTCCCGCTCCATCAGGATAAGATCTTTTTCTATTTTTCCCTACTTATCTTGTTCAGTGCACTAGCATCAATCCGAAATGGACAAACTAATCTAGCTCTTAGTGGCTCCTTAGTGCTTTCATTTTTGGCCTGTGGGGAAAAAAATTGGCTAAAAGCAGCCTTTTTTTTCTTCCTAAGCTTGATCCTCAAACCCATCGCGCTGTTTCCTTTTGTTTATGCGACCATTTTTTATCCTTCTTTCAAAAAAACTGCTTTTTGGCTCTTCCTGCTCTTTGTTCTCTTCCCCTTTTTCTTTTGCTTAGATCATCCACTTTACATTATAGAACAGTACCTGCTTTTTATGAAGCGGATGACAACGGTTTCCCAACCAAACGTAGCAAACTTTGCAGATATTCAAGGACTCTTCCATCTCGTACATGGGGAACTTCCTTTTGTCCTTTCTCTGCTGATCCGCAGCTTAGCAGCCATAGGGATAATTCTTTTAGCTTCTAGGCTTAAAAGATGGAGTAAAAGTCCGTTGTTTTTTTCTATGCTTCTTTATTCTTTTTCTACCGCTTATTTACTCCTCTGCAATCCTCGCACAGAACTGAATTCCTATGTCTTTCTTGGACTCTCACTGAGTTTCTTCTGCCTCTACTTTTTATTTGTTGAAAAACAAAAAACAATTGGACTCTTCTTGCTAGCTTTGCAACCTTTCCTAGGCATAGAAGCTTTTGGGAAAAGATGGGTAGAGATTGGACTCTGGCTTAAACCGTTGATTTGTCTTTTTTCTCAGATCCTTTTAAGCTGGCAACTCTTTAAAGATAAAGAACAATCAAAACCTACCCTCGAATCAAATCCGAATAGCCAATCCTCTCTCCTTTAAGTATTTTTTTAACTCGGCTATATGGATTTCACCACGATGGAATACGCCTGCAGCTAGGACAGCATCTGCTTGGCCAATTTCCAGGGCTAGTGCAAAATCCTCCATTTTCCCTGCTCCTCCGCTGGCTACTACTGGAACCGAAACTGTATGTGATAAGCTCCTAATTAAATCTAGATCGTAGCCCTCCTTCATTCCATCAGCATCAATGCTATTTATAACTATTTCTCCAGCCCCCATTTCCACCCCCTTCATAGCCCATGAGCCAACTTCCCAAGGCGTTTCTTTTCTGCCGCCATGACTAAATACTTTCCATATATTAGTTTGTTTCCGTTTGGCATCGATAGATAAAACAATACATTGAGAACCAAATTTCTTCGCTCCATCTGCAATGAGTGAGGGATTTTCCAAGGCTGCGGTATTCAAACTGACCTTGTCGGCTCCAGAAAGTAAAACTTGCCTTATATCTTCTAGGGTTCGAATCCCACCGCCAGCAGTGATGGGGATGAAGCAGCGACGGGCTACTGATTCTAGAACGTTCAGTAACACCCCTCTGCCTTCATGACTAGCGGTTATATCATAAAAGACGATCTCATCAGCCCCCTCTTCGTTATATTTCAAAGCCAAAAGGGTCGGGTCTCCTACATCGGTCAGTTCTCCCAATTCGGCTCTTCCAAATTTTTTCCCACGCGTGACTCTCCCCGCATGAACATCCAGACAGGGAATAATTCTTTTTGCAAGCATACAGGGAAAATAATGTTGAAAACAAAGCCTTTTGTCTATCTATTCCTTGCACAAAGCAGAGATTTTCTTTCGAAGCAAGTTTTGCCTTATGGCTTCGTAAAGGATGATTGAGACGCAATTAGCTAAATTGAGGCTACGCACTGAAGGGTTAAGAATAGGTATCGAAAAAATGGACTGAGGACTCAAAGAAAGAATCCTTCGGGAAAGGCCCCTTGTTTCTCGTCCGAAGACAAAAATGTCATGAGGTTGAAAAGAAGCTGTAAAATAAGGAGGATAAGTACCCGTTTCAAAAAAAAACAATCTCCGTTCCCTTTGTTTTTCTAAAAAGAAATCCCACCCCTTCCATAGAAATATTTTAACCGCTTTCCAATAATCTAACCCTGCCCTTTTCATTGCCACATTGTCCAAAGAAAAACCGAGAGGCTCGATAAGATGCAGTTCAGAATTTGTGGCAGCACATATTCTTGCAATGTTGCCCGTATTTTGAGGAATTTGAGGAGCAACAAGTACTATTCCAAAACCAAATCCATCACCTTCCATACTGAAATAAAAAGCTAACGATTCCCCGCACCTAGCAAATGGTGCGGGGAATACAAACTCATTATATTTTTTTCTTTATTCCTTTACAGAAAAGTTCATTGAAAGCAACTACAATTAGGGCTAAAAAGAGTGCATATATTCCCATCCACAGGTTCATTGGGATATGCCCCGGAGTGGATAGCCTTGCAACAATATACCCAATCCAAAGGGTACCCCAAAAGGGAAGGAGGCTTTGGCTTGAAGTGGTCTGATCAGATTCTTTCGTCCTCATAAGCAAAAGCAGAGCGAGGGCAATCAAACTGCCATCAGCTATCAACAAATAGAAGTTCCTCTGCACAATTCTCTGGAATATGAAAAGATGATCTGCCCCGGCTCTAGCTGTCATTTCATAAAAATAAGCCAAAAGCGCAGGTACAGCTATCCAGCAATACACTAAAGCAAAAAGACGGAGTAGAGGAACAATATCAATGCCTCCTTTTTTTAAAGTATGCTCCCTATTCTGAACTATTAAAGGTTCAGGCATATAAATCCTCCTTTCATTTATTATTTTAATACATTGAATATTGATATTATCTTATATTATGTCAAATAAAAATATATTTAGATATTCTTATACATTAAAATTATTATAATTATTCTAAATAAACTAATAGACTAATAAATTATTTTAATGATTTATCTCCATATCCGGAGGATAATCGACTTTCATGAGATACAAGCCCCATGGAGGGGCAGAGGCAGGAGAAAGCTTCCTATTTTTGCTTTCAAAAATCACTTTTAACTTTTCAAGATCCAATCGACCTAATCCTATTTTCACTAACGCTCCTACAATATTTCTGACCATTCTATAAAGAAACCCATCGGCTTTGATCGTAAAAAGGCACAATTGCCCTTGGACGGTAAAGCCACAGTCGAAAACAGTCTTTGTTGTATCTTTCAAGACAAAACCAGGGTAGCTAACAAAAGAAGCAAAATCTTTTTTGCCTACAAAAAGCCTTGTAGCTTCATTCATCCCTTTTATGTCCAGCTGCCTTGGAATATGCCAGGCTCGCCAGAGATAAAAAGGATCCATCACTGGATCATTCCATATCCAATATTGATATGTTTTGGAAATGGCATGAAAACGGGCATGAAACTCTTTAGAGACAACTCGAACATGTAAAACCCTAATTGTATCAGGTAAATAATAATTCAATGCTCGTTGTACTACCTCTGCCTCATGTTTTCTGGGAGCGATAAAAGAAGCGACCTGCCCCTTGGCATGAACGCCAGCATCCGTCCTGCTAGCTCCCTCAACATGAATGTTTGTTTGCCATATTTTAGCTACAGCTTCTTCAAGAAAGCGCTGGACTGTAGGTAATTGGCCTTGCTTTTGCCAGCCCCGAAAGCCAGTACCGCAATAAGAAAGAATTAACTTATAACCGACTAAAGGAAGATTCAATGTGGCCGACCCAAGAGATAAGAAAATCCGATCATTCCGCCCAACTCATTAACCCCAATATTTCTGCTTGCCATGTCCGCATTAGACATATGATGAAAAAGAAGCTCAAAATTAAAAGACCAATGCGTATCAAGCATGTATCTGCAACCAGCACCCAATTGTGGGGTAAATTCTATTACCTGTCCAACCATTGATTGAGTCTTGACCGTATAGGCATCGTTATAAACGAATCCTAAGCCTCCTTCAATAAAAGGGATAAAACGACTATCAGGCTGTACAAAATTGTACCTAACCATAATTTGAGGACCTATAACAGTACTGCCAAAGCCTTTTTCTATGGCGCTAGCATAAAGGCCAACAAGCAATTCGAGATTCCCGCGCAAAATGCCCCCTTTGTCCGGAGTAGTCAACATCCACCCCCAATAGGTTAAGGTGGGAATTTCATTAAAAGTATATCTTCCATTACCAGAACCTGTAGAAAAAAGGCCTCCAGCCATAAACATAATTTCGTTAGCCCCTTCTTTGAAAAGAGCCACTTCTGGAATTTCTTCTGTCTTCAAAGAAACATTTTCTACTTTCTGCCCACTTCCTTCTGAATAGTTAGCTCCTCCAGGATTAGCCTTCAAAAGCATAGGCAATAAAATAGCCAAGCCTAGTAGAAAAGAACATAAAAAGCGCATCTGTTTTCTCTTATCAAAATGTTAAACAACACTTCTTGCTTTTTTTTCTTTTAAAAGCAGCCCATCCAAGTAGGATTGTAGTACAACTGCAGCCGCACAACTGTCAATCCTTCTTTTCTTTTCTTTTCCGTGGCAGCCTCTTTCAGTCAATAGTCTATCTGCAAGCTTCGTGCTCAGTCTCTCGTCTTGAAATTCCACAGGGATTTGAATCCATTGCCTAAGTTTAAAGACAAACTGTTTGACCTTTTCTGCCGCAATCCCATAGGAACCATCCATGTTTCTTGGTAAACCGACAATAATAAGGCTAACTTCAAACTGCCTTATCGTTTCTTTAAGCTTTCCAATAAACTTTCCAAATGGTTCAGCCTGCAATGGATCCAGAGGAACAGCAATGGACAATGTCTCATCACTGATGGCTAATCCAATATGCTTCGTTCCATAATCTAAGGACAAAATAGACATTGTTTCTACTTTTTCCTTTCACAATGATTAATTATCTTTTTGCTCTTGATGAATACTTTTTGCAAGCGAAAAAGCAAACTCCTTAAATTTCTCTAAGGTACTTTTGCCTTCCACGATCCGAGCTAATTCATCAACTAACGCGCTACCCACGACCACTCCATCGGCATAGGATGCTACTGTTTTTGCCTGATGCGGAGTCGAGACTCCAAAACCAACACAAAGTGGCACTTTGCTTAAAGTTTCCATGGATTTTACCAATTCATAAGCTTCCTTAGAAAGTTCTTTTTGTAAGCCAGTGATGCCGTTACGCGAAACGCAATAAAGAAATCCCCTGGTTCTTTCCGCTATCCTCTTTTTTCTAAGCGGAGAGGTTGCAGGGGTAACAAGCAAAATTCGATCTAATTTTTTTTCCAAAAAATTGATTCCCTCAAGAGATTCTTCCGGGGGTAGATCGACGATCAATACCCCATCTGCACCATTATCATAGGCTTGAGCAGCAAACCGTTCTATGCCATAACGAAAAATTGGGTTTAAATAGGAAAAAAGAACAATTGGAATATTCGATTTCTTTCGGATGATATTCAAAAGAGAAAAAACCCGATCGATATGCATTCCCCCCTTTAGAGCTCGGAAAGCCGACTGTTGGATTATGGGGCCATCCGCTAAAGGATCTGAAAAGGGGATACCTACTTCTAAGATATCTGCCCCAGCTTCCTCAAGAATTTCCACTATATTAAGGAATACTTCAGGAGTTGGATCTCCAGCCATTACAAATGGAATAAAAGCTTTGATTCTATCCTTCTGTAATTCTAAAAAAGTCTTTTCAATTCTGCCTATCATATTGAATTTTCCTTATAAGTAAAATTTATCAGTAATCTAGCTTAAAAAAAGACAAACATATAGGGTGGCTCTTGCTATCTATTCAGCAAAAAATCTGGCATCCAAGCAGTCGCTGCTTTTCTCTTTCCTTCTAAGCAATTCTCTTAGAAGTTCTTGCCTGATCCCCCTCCACCACGTTGCACTTTACACTACTCAGCTCCTTTGGAACTCAAAAGCTTTACCTTTGGCTTGATAAGCCCGTTTTTTCCTGAATAAAAAAGCAATGCCAAGTGGAAGCATGGCTAAAGGATCCCTTCCAAAAAGTTGATAGCCGTTTGGTGAGTAGACTCTTCGTTAATGCTTAGAATTTTTCTCATCCACTCATCCCCTTTTTTAAAAGCAAATGACCGATTTTTTTTTATTTGCTATAAAACAATCACAAATCCCTCCTGCTTCTTCCTGCATTGAGTCAGACCTACTTAGCCAACCGCAATGCAACTTTCAGTCAGCCTCAATGGGGAGGCGATAGGACTTTTTTAATGAATATTTTTTATTCATCAAATTATATAAGAAAAAAAACAAACCTGTATCTTGCCACTTTCGAAAAGATACCTAGAATTAACACAACATGCATTTTGCAAAATTTTTAGATAATAAATCGATTCCACCACTTTGGATTGAACAGATGGAGCGGTCAAGTTGTGGAGTAGGTTTTGTAGCGGATATCCATGGGAATTCGACTTACCAAATCTTAGATGCCGCTCTTCAATGCGTCTGTGCCCTTTCTCACAGGGGAGCTATTGATGCTGACATGAAAACAGGAGATGGGGCTGGGGTCATGACCAAGATCCCCTATGATCTTTTGCGTCCGGAAATAGAGAAATCAGGGCACCATCTTTTTAAAAACGAAGATTTGGCTGTTGGTTTCTGTTTTCTTCCCGCCAAAGATCTATATGCGCAAGTCCATTGTAAAAAGATTATAGAGGAGACTGTTCTTGAACAGGGCTTATATATTTTGGGATGGCGTCTTGTTCCCATCCATATGGATGCTCTTGGCGACAAAGCACAAAGAACCTGTCCTCACATCGAACAGATTCTCTTGGCAAAACCTCTAGATCGCTCTCTAGATTCGTTGGCTTTTGAACAGCTCCTTTTTCTATGTCGAAAAAAAATTGAAAATAAAATCGCTCAACAAAATATTAAAGATTTTTATATTCCTTCCTTTTCTTCTAAAACAATCGTATACAAAGGGCTTTTTGTCTCTCCTCAACTCCAAAAATTCTATACTGATCTCCACGATCCTCTTTTCAAAACTCCCTTCGCTATTTACCATCAAAGGTATAGCACGAACACTTTCCCCTCGTGGTTTCTTTCCCAGCCGTTTCGAATGCTTGCCCACAATGGGGAAATCAACACGATTCAGGGGAACCGATTATGGACCAAGGCAAGAGAAAAAACGCTTGAAATGTGTGAACCTTGGGGAAATGAGATTGAAAACCTGCTACCAATCATTCCACCTGGAACAAGTGATTCAGCAAGTCTTGATCATGTTTTTGAGTTCCTCACTCTTTCCGGAAGGGATACTTTAGAGGCTATCCTCATGCTTGTCCCTGCTGCATGGCAGGCTGAAAAGCACATTCCAGAAGAGTTAAAAAATTTTTATCTTTATCATGAACTTTTTTCAGAGCCCTGGGATGGCCCCGCAGCTCTGGTATTTAGCGATGGAAAAATTGTCGGTGCTTGTCTGGATCGCAACGGGCTTCGTCCCTCCCGTTTTAGGATTACTTCCGATGGTTTGTTTATCCTTGGATCTGAAGCAGGGATCGGAAAGATCGATGAGAAAACTGTCATTGAAAAAGGAAGACTTGGTCCAGGAGAAATCATCGCCATTGATCTCGAAGCTAAAAAAGTTCTTAGGAATAAAGAAATTAAAGAACAGGTTAGCTCTAAATACCCTTACAGTCTGTTCTTAAGAAACTCTCAACGCAAAATAGGAAAAAGAATTTTCTTTGCAGATCCTTTCCACAATGACCCTGAAGAACTTAACAAAAAGCTTTTGTGTTTTGGATATGACGAAGAGGAAATTCAATATGTTCTAAAACCGATGGCTCAAAAAGCTGAAGAAGCGGTTGGCTCTATGGGAGATGATGCCCCAATAGCAATTCTTTCGGACAAACCGAAAATTCTTTATTGGTATTTTAGACAACTTTTCGCACAAGTAACCAATCCGCCAATTGATCCTATACGAGAAAAACTCGTGATGTCTTTAGAAAATTGGTGTGGTCGACTACCGCAATGGCTTTTTAGAGGCCCTATAGATCATGAAGTCATTCGCCTAAGCTCGCCTTTTCTTTTCAATGAAGAGCTTGAAGACTTAAGGTCTAGACCAGAGCCATCCTTGCAAGCAAGGACTATCCAATGTCTTTTCCCTGTCAATGGTTCAGAAGAAGCCTTTCTATCTAGGCTTTGGGAAATTAAAATGGAGGCTGAAGAAGCTGCTGAGGAAGGCATAGCCATTCTCATCTTGTCAGACAAAGTACCATCCAAAGAGCTTGCTCCTCTCCCTATGCTGCTTGTGGTAGGGGCTGTTCATCATCACCTGATTAGGGTTGGGAAGCGGACCAAACTCTCTATAATATGCGAAACGGGGGAATGCCGCGATGTTCACCATTTTGCTTGTCTAATCGGCTATGGGGCAACAGCAGTAAATCCATACCTTTGTCTGGAGCTTTTTTCTAGTCTGCATCAAAATGGTGCATTTGGCAATTTGACAAGAGAGGAAATAGCTAAAAACTACAAATCGGCCATAGAAAAAGGCCTCCTAAAAATTATGTCAAAAATGGGGATTTCAACGATCTCTAGTTATCACGGGAGTCAACTTTTTGAAGCCCTTGGAATTGGGGAAGAAGTCATCAATGATTGTTTTGAAAATACCCCTTCTCGCATAGGCGGTCTGACATACAGGCAAATAGCCAAAGAAGCTATCCAAAGGCATGAGCTGGGATTTAGTAGGGACCAAGCCCCAAAACTGATGGATTGGGGGTATTACCGTTATAAAAGAGAAGGTGAAAAACATGCTTTGATTCCTCAAGCTATTCACCCTTTACATGTTTATGTTGGCTTAAAAGGCAAAGAAAAAGCAGGACAAATAGAAGAGTATAGAAAGTTTTCCAACATCATCCTCTCAAACGGTCCTATTTCAATAAGAGACTGTTTAACCTTTCGTCAACAAACCCCCATTCCACTGGAAGAGGTCGAACAAATTGAAGAAATCAGGAAAAGATTCACCACCGCTGCCATGTCTTATGGTGCCTTATCCCCTGAAGCTCATGAAACTCTATCCATTGCTATGAATAGGATTGGAGGCAAATCCAATACAGGAGAGGGAGGTGAAGATCCAGAAAGGTATAGTCCTTTACCTAACGGGGACTCGAAAAATAGTCTGATTAAACAAGTTGCCTCCGGAAGATTTGGAGTAACAGCTGAATATTTATCGAATGCCGCTGAAATAGAAATCAAAATGGCTCAAGGATCAAAGCCCGGGGAAGGAGGTCAAATTCCTGGATTCAAAATCAATGAAGTAATTGCCAGACTCAGAAGGAGCACTCCTGGAGTTCCTCTTATCTCCCCTCCTCCTCATCATGACATTTATAGTATCGAAGACCTCTCTCAGTTAATTTATGACTTAAAACAAGCAAATCCACGGGCAAAAATTTGTGTCAAGCTTGTCTCCGAAGCTGGCGTTGGAACAATTGCTGCTGGGGTTGCTAAAGCCCATGCTGACATCATTCTGATCAGTGGCAATGAAGGGGGAACGGGAGCCTCCCCGATTTCTTCTATAAAATATGCTGGAACCCCTTGGGAATTAGGGGTAGCCGAAACCCAGCAAGTTCTCATGCTCAATGGACTGAGGAGTAGAGTTACCTTGAGAACAGATGGAGGCTTGAGAACGGGAAGAGACATTGTCATTGCAGCGATCCTGGGTGCCGAAGAATTTAACTTTGGAACTATGGCCCTTATTGCTATGGGTTGTGTTTATGTCCGTCATTGTCATCTCAATACTTGTCCCACAGGCATTGCTACGCAAGACCCAAAACTAAGAGCACGCTTTAAGGGAACTCCTGAAGGCATTATTGCCTATCTTAATGCGGTTGCTCAAGAAGTCAGAGAAATATTAGCTAGTCTTGGAGCTCGGTCATTAAACGAAGTGATAGGAAAAACAGAGCTTCTTGAACAAAAATCATTTCCTAATCACCCCAAATCCCAACTTTTGGATCTTCGTTCTTTGCTCTGGAAACCCGAGGGAATGGAAACAGAACCGCGGTATCATACGTGGGAAAGAAATGATCCCCAAGGCGATCGGCCGCTAGATGAACTGCTTCTTCAACAAGCTAAATCTGCAATACGGAGCAGAAAACCCGTTCTTATAACCCATAAGGTTAAAAATGTTAATAGAAGCATTGGAACCCAACTCTCGGGGACTATTGCTTATCTTTACGGTGATAACGGTCTTCCCGAAGGCACTATCCAACTTAATCTATCAGGATGTGCTGGCCAAAGTCTTGGCGCCTTCCTGGTCAATGGAGTTAACATTTGCCTTGAAGGAGAAGCCAATGACTACGTTGGCAAAGGAATGAGTGGTGGGGAAATTGTTCTTAAAGCCCCTGATTACGCCTTGTTCAAGCCTGAAGAAAATGTAATCTGTGGCAATACAGTGTTATACGGGGCAACAGGCGGAAGATTTTATGGTTGCGGAAAAGCTGGCGAAAGATTCGCCGTTAGGAACAGTGGAGCAACTGCAGTCATAGAAGGCATAGGTGATCACGGATGTGAATATATGACTAGGGGGAAAGTCGTCGTGCTTGGAAAGACCGGTAAAAATTTTGCAGCAGGAATGTCCGGTGGTATTGCGTATGTATACGACGAAGATGGCAATTTCCCGGACAATTGTAACCTGCAGATGGTAAGACTGGAAAGATTTTCAGAAGAGGATGAAGCCAAAGACCTCCAACAGATTATTTATTTTCATTTCGAAAAAACTGGTAGTACCAAGGCCAAGCACATTCTTGAGAACTGGAGAAAAGCAAAAGCTTTATTTTGGAAAGTCGTTCCCTTGGAACCACCTCATATGGGAAAACCAAAGACTGTGGAAAAACCTCAAAGGAGCCTATTACAGGAATCAAAAATTTGAGAATTTCGAGGGCATAACCTCGTATTGCTCCTGCTGAAAAGTCGCCTAAGTGCTTGAGGATTGCGAGGAAGGGGTTCCATTTTTCTCCTGAGGATAAGCTAAAAGCCGATTTATCCCCTCCAATTCAGGCAATGGGCTTCAGCTGGTTACTGATTCAGCTAATCAAAAAGTTCGTTTAAAAGAAAATATGCTCCTTTTGGTCTAGATCAAAAAATAATTATTGACTTTGAGAAGGTGGAACAGTTTGAATTTTTGTTGAATCTCTTTTCTCTTCTTGGGATGGGGTAGGATTGATATACTTAGGGGGTGGTGGCCTATATCCCTTCGGAGGAATGATTAATTCTTGACCAGGTTTTAAGCGATCGTCTTTTAATTCGTTGATTGCCATCAGTGCTTCAACTGTGACCTTATACTTTCTCGAAATTTTCCAAAGACTGTCTCCTTTTTTTACAACATACTTCACTTCGGTAGGTTTTTTAGTAGAACTGTCAACAGATTTTGTTTTGGAATCAGAAAGCTCTGTAGCTTGCGCAACCGAAATAAACAAAACAAAGATAATGAAAAAAAGTGGCATACTTTTATGATATCTTAGAGCCCTTTTTTTCAAAGTAGAAAAATATGTTTTTTTTTACAATTTCTTTAAAAAAATTTCATAGAGACTACCAAGGTTTAAAACTCTGCAATCAAATCTGAAATTTGGATTAACTCCAGGATAGAATCTATTGGAGATTGCTATGTTCTAAAAACACTCTAAGTCTTTGACCAAAAGATTGATTTGGACCTCTGATTATCTGATCGGTGCGCTATACAAGCTGATAGAGTTGAGCCGATACCACAGTCTCAAATACCCAAAACCTATATTGAACCCGCTTGAATGAGGGGATGCATTTGAGATGGTAGGTCATTAAACTTGCTTTTGCCAGGATAATATTAGTTTTCCTATCTTGCCGCATGATACCTGTTTTGGCACAGGGTAAAGATTTTGATAGACTTCCTCATTCCCTCATCCATGCTCGCATGCCAAAAGAGTTGAGAATTCCCCTATGAGAGGGGATGATACCTTCAGAGTTGGGTGCTGGGATTCTAGTTTGAGAATCCATTCATACCTAAAACCTCATAGCGGAAGTATAACTGTTGTCACTAATCAGTCCATAGCCCATACATTGAAAACTAATAACCAAGTGCGACTACAGCCTTAGTGTTATCTTTTATCAGGGGAGATTTGTTATTTATTAGATTAAAAAATTAGTTAGAAGTCTTCCAAAGAAAGAATAATATCATTTTTGCTGTTATTCGGGAAAAATATGGGCTGTGGGATGGATGGATATACTCGTTGGTATTATTGGAAAAGGAAATTAGCTCTTTACAAAAAAGATCTCGGATCTTATACCAGAGAATCTTCCTGTTTTTTAAGATCTAAAATTTGTCAAATTATCCTTTGGAGCTTTTATAAAAAGATTTTTAAAGGAGAATGGAGTCTTTTTCTTGATAACGGATCGAAATTTATTTACCGCTCTGAAAAGGGTTTTATACCCCTATCCTTTTCTTTTTCTGGAATAACAGATTACAGGGAGATGAAGTTTCTAAGGCGGTATTTAAGAGAAGGAGATTATGTTTTCGATTGCGGTGCCAATCAAGGTCTTTATAGCATATACATGGCAAAACTTGTTGGAGAAAAAGGTAAGGTTGTTGCCATCGAACCTTGCGAACGATTTATTCAATCTCTTAATAGAAATAAAAATGAAAATAAATTTTATTGCATTGAAGTCCATCCAGTTGCTGCTGCTAACAAGGAAGGAAAAACATTCTTTGTTGAAAATGGTCCCTATAGTCGTCTAGATCCAAAAAACAAGGGAAATGACTCAATGCCAGTCGAAGTAAGACGCCTTGAAGATCTTCTTGACGACAGAATTCATTATGTTTTCGGGAAAATAGATGTCGAAGGAGCTGAGCTTTTTGTTCTTCAGGGGTTGACAAAAATGCTTCAAAATGCAAATCCTCCAGCTATTCAAATTGAAATAACAAACTTGACCAAAGACTATGGATATTCAGCCTACGATCTTAAAGAGTTTCTTTTAACCTTTGGCTATCATATTTATCTTTACACTCCATGGTCTAACAATTTCATATGTAAAAAGGAACCCTGGAAGCATTGTTTAAACCCTATAGCCATCCATCAAAGGGAAATAGAGTTTGTACAAAGCCGATTAAAAGGTAAGGCATAGTGAACGAGCTTCGTTAATAGGCTATTTCAATGGGTATGTGAATAGCTAAGGAAGCTTTCGAAGCTATGACAAAAAATCCAGTACCCTGAAACTTATGATGCCATTCCAAACTTTCTTTATTGTTTGTGAAACATTGGATAAAGATTATAGTTTTACTTTTTCTGCAACTACCTATTCCTCTTAACCGGCTTCTATTTTTCTATCACACATAATGACTTCGAAAAGACTTAGGCAGCTGATCTAAGACAGATTCTTATGGATTTTCGCTTGAAAAAAGTTGCATCGTCTTTACAACCCCAAGAACCTTGCTTATTTCATGGGTTCTTAAAAGATCCGTTTTGCCTAAAATGGCGAGCATGGCGAAAAAAGCTTCCGCAGTCCTTACTTCATCTTGAAAACACTCAAAGGCATGAGGCAAGGCATGGCAAATTGGCCAACCAAACTTTCGAAGCCGAAAAGTATGAAGAAATATTTCCATTTGCCTTTGGATTCGGGTAGGACCATCGAGGAGATTAGGATAATAAAATCCAAGACCAGGATCTAACCATATCTTTCTCACTCCACAAGAAAAAGCTTCTTCGACCCGTTTTTCAAAATAAGGGAAAAGTAAACTCAGTGGATCTTTGGGAAGCTCAATCGGTTGTACCTCGCGAACATTATCACCTCGAACAAAGTTAATAATCACCCCACCATCGTAGTCAGCCACAACCTTAAAAAATTCTTTTAAATTATCCCCCTTTGTAAGATTTAAAATAGCAGCCCCTGCCTTAAAACAGCCTTTAGCTACATTAAGATGATAGGTCTCTACAGAAATGAGTGTGCCAGTAGTCGATAACTCTTTAATAATAGGAAGGAGCAGTTCAAGTTGTTGGATATCATCAATCCTTTGAGCATACGACAAAGAAGACTCAGCACCAATATCGACTATATCCGCCCCAGAGGCTTGGAGAATGTTCGCCTTTCGTATTGCCGAACTTGAATCTAAAGCCACACTTTCGCGGTACCAAGAATCTGAGGACAGATTAATGACTCCCATAAGATTCGGCTTATGAGGATCAGGAAAAGATCTTCCGCGAAGCTCAAAACGATGAACTTCTTTAGAATACTCGTTGGAATACAATAAATATAATTCTGAGAGATAAGATAACGTCAGCATGAAATTTTCCCTGAAGCCGTGTTAATCCCTATCCGATAGTTCCTTTCGTGCTTGGAATACGCTCAATACATGCTGGGTCTAAACAAACAGCCATCTTTAAAGCTCTGGCCAAGGCCTTAAAGGTGCCTTCAATTAAATGATGCGTCTCTTTACTTTCCAATATATGGATATGAAGGCAAAGTCTAGCATGTGTAACAAAGCCCCTTAAAAATTCTTCCAAAAGTTGTGCTTGAAAATTACCAGCAGAAAGAAAAACTAGGGGCAAATGGTCAGGGGATCGAAAACAAAGATACGGCCTTCCGCTGATATCAATTGCTGAGTGGACTAGAGTTTCATCCATAGGTAAAAGACAATATCCATAACGAGCAATCCCTTTTTTATCACCCAGAGATTTATTAAGAGCCTCTCCAAGAACAATGCCACAATCTTCTACTGTATGATGAAAATCAACTCCAAGATCCCCTTTACATTCAAGGATTAAATCAAAGGAAGCATGATAGGCAAAGAGTTCAAGCATGTGATCAAAAAACCCAATGCCCGTTTTTATTTCGCTTGTCCCTTTCCCATCTAGGGTCATTTTTATGGAAATGTCCGTTTCCTTTGTTTTCCTTTGAATTAATGCAGTTCTTGAAGCAATCATTACGAGTTAATTAACCTATTGGAAAGCTATTTATAGAAATGTAAGGCCATTTTAGCTCTGTTTTGAGAAACATTTCTTGGTCCATAATGTTGAGATTTTCTAGAAAATTATCTAGGAGTAGATCAATGGCTTCCTTCCATCTGAAGCCTAAGGCCACTTCACTCCCTAAAACCTTTGCTATCATACTCTAGCAAAGTAGTCAAGCGTTCATAGGAGGCAGGAAGAAAACTCTTCTTTTTCACTAAGGCTCCAATATAAATAACTAGGAAAAAAAGAAAAACTTTTGTATTTCTTATTTTTTAATTGTGTTTTACAAACCTGTGGCTATGGGAAAGAAAAGCTTTTATAGTATCCTTTTGTTTCTTTTTTATATTTCTATGAATGGAGGGAGCTATCCCAATATCTCAGCTCTACAAGGAGAGGCTCTTCCCCCATCCTTCGATGACTTGTCTTTAAAAATTAGTAGAGGAAACAAAAAAAATGAAACGTTGAGTTCCAGAATCTATTTAATAACCTTGAATTCTGTCGGAATGGATACGGGAAGTTTCCCAGGTGGAGGGATATATTCTAGTGCTGCTGCTGTTAGTAAAATTTTAAGCCAAGCATTGGAAATTCCCCTAAAAATCCCTTATTTAGCTGACTTATATGATTGGCTTAAAGCTCATGCAATATTGATAAAAAAACCATCCGAACTGATTTCTGGAGACATCATTATTTCTCCCTCTTCCAAAGATGTTCAAGGTCATGTGGGAATTATAGGAGAGAGGATTTCAGAGAGACCTGATTTTGCTATCTATTCGAATTCTCTCGATAGCTGCTTGTTTTTGAAGAATTGGACTCTTTCAAGATGGAGAGAATACTTTGAAAAAGATCTCAAGTTAAATGTTTATTATTTCCGTCTTCTCAAACCACTTCCTCAATCTACTTCCAATGGGCCATGAAAAACGTCATTTTTCTTCTTTTTCTTTTCTTTCTTGTGCATAACTCCCTTTCAGGGAAAGAAACACCCCTACTTCTGCCCAATATTACACCAAGGCTTGCAAAATTCCTTGAAAGTCTTCCTCTAAATGCTCAAAATGAAATCACAACTTCATTCAAAGAAACCCTTTCTTATGACCTCATAGGCGATAAAAAAGTTGAAGCCGAGCCTTCTAAACGGATTATTGAAATTGATGAGGCCACCGAAGCAGGCCATGGAGTCCTAGTTTTTGAAGTGACTCAATCGGGCAGCCGTTTTTTATTTCTTAATGACCTGCCCTATAAGATTCCTCTCCCTAACTTATCGCAAGCAGAGCAGCTTACTATTGCTCTGATTTTCGCTGAGCATGAAAAAGCAATTTTTGTGGATAGGAATTGGGGAAGAATGTGGTTCGACCCTCCTTCAGCAATGACCGACATTCAAAAAGCAGCCTACAAAAAGTTGGGGTTGATACAGGACTAAAAAATGATTGAATGTTTTTAGGAAGAGAATAGGTAGTTTTTCCCCTTCTTCTTTTTATCCTTAATTTATTTTCCTTATGAATTTGAAGCATAATGAACTTCTCAAGATTTTGCATCAGAACTGGCTAAATGAAAAGAAAACGGCAAGAGCCTATAGAGATATTGCAGAAATTGAAAAAAATCCCCACAAAAAAGAAATTCTCTTAAAACTAGCTGAAACTGAAGAAAAACATGCTCTTAAATGGGAGCAAGAACTCAAAGCGTTGGGCCAAAGTTGCAAAGAATCAGATTCAAAATTCAAAAGAATTATTGAAAAGTGGTTAAATCAAAATCTGGGTATCTGGAATGTTGTGAGAAGAATGGAAACTGCCGAAGCAAAAGATGAACTGAGGTATTTGAAACAAAAAGAATTGTTTAAAGGATCGGCTAAGCTAGAACAGACAGTTGAAGAATTAGCAAAAGATGAAAAGGATCATGTCTCCATTTTACATAATCTGATCAAAAAAAGTCCGGCACCAGAAAACAATATAAACTCCATTTTGACTAGAGAAAAATGGCATGGTAGAGGGGGGAACTGGATAACCGACTCCATTTATGGCATCAATGACGGATTAGGAGCTGTTTTCGGAATAGTTTCTGGAGTAGCTGGAGCTACAGAAAACCAAACCCAATACATACTCATATCTGGGCTTGCCGGAATGATTGCCTCCTCTTTGTCTATGGGGGCTGGAGCTTATCTAGCTGCCAAAAGCCAGAAGGAAGTATACGAAGCGGAGATTGCAAGGGAAAAAAGAGAAATTGAAGAAAATCCGCAAGAAGAAATAGAAGAAATGGCGCTTTTTTATCAACTACAAGGCTTTAACGAAGAAGAGTCAAAATGGATCGCAGAAAAGCTGTATCAAAAGCCAGAACACTTTCTTTCGGCAATGGTTAGCTCTGAGCTTGGTCTTTCGCAAGCTACCTTTCCAAAGCCCTGGAATGCCTGCCTATCGGCTGCTATTTCAACGGCTCTTGGCGCTTTTATCCCTTTGGTTCCTTTTTTCTTTCTATCAGGAATGTTCGCCATTTCCTTTTCTTTTTTTATAAGCCTAGTAGCCCACTTTCTTGTAGGCGCTGCAAAAACTCTTGTTACAGCAAGAAATTGGTTCTTTAGTGGTCTAGAAATGACAGTAGTGGGTGTGATCGAAGCAGTTGTCACTTATTCTCTTGGACTTCTTTTCCGACTTCCTTCCTAGTGGTTAGAAAGCCTTAATTTTTCAGCTATATTCAAAATGATCTCGAGGTAGTGCGATAAGAAAAAACTAGTCACTTTTTGCATAAAAAAAGAACAAATTCCATAATGGCTTCCCTTATTACTTTTTTCCCTCATTTAGCTTCTCTAGCTCTTTAAAAAAGCCAAACCGATACAATGATTTTTAAATAAATGTCAGGGCATATCGTATCCACGTTCTTCATTTGTCCTAATCTTAAGAGAGTGTCCCCTCAACCTTTTTTCTAAATGGCATTCAATGAAACACAATTTAAAAAAAAGAACATTAGCTTTCGATGAAGTCTCCTACAGTTGTGTATCGTTCTTTTTGTAAATTCCGTTTTGCTCCGTCTGCAAGCCAAGATATTTTTTAAGCATTTTTTATTTTTTCTTCTTTGGTTGAGATTTTTTTGTCTTTAATACGAAAAATTTAAAAAAAATATCAAAAAAAAATTTTTGTTTTTTTTCATTTTTTTTCGCAATTACCTGATTACCAATAAAATATTTTTTCTGGAGAAGGATTTTTTCCTCGAGCTTGCCTGATGGGCGAGTAATGCTGCTTCGGCCTGAAAGAGCGCATCAACACGTTCCGGTCACCGCTCTTCCGGCAAAAGCGCGGAAAGGCGGATCAGGTTAGCCGCAGCAAGGAAGATCGGTCTGAGCTTTACTCCATCATACTCTTCCCACATCCGAAAAGACAGCACGCTTAACCGCTCCCCGCTCGTCCAATATCCTCCGGATTCCGGGTCTCGGAAGAGAGCTTTCATTTGAGGTGGAGAGCTACTACGATCGAGGGAAGATCAAGAGAGCTGAAGGATAGCGAATCTTCTAGCGCAAGGAGCTCTTGGGTCCTCGTGTGGACAGGCTTGTGGAGCTTTTAACGGGAAAGCCGCAGAAGACGATGGAGAGCTCTAAGCCAGAATCGGTGGCGGTTTAGGGACCGCGACTATTAGCCAGGGCTTTGTGGGAGGAGTTGGGGTTTCCTTTAGCTTTTGGAGGGAGCTGCTCTAGAGGCGGCAAGCTCTTTCCCTAGGCAAGGAGAGCTTTTGTTCTTGTGGCTCATCGGTTGATTTAATGTAAAACCTTTCCTCCTTTCTTCCTTTTTCTTTTATAGTTCATAGATTTTTATAGAATATCTATTTGGTCTTTTGGTCCTTAATAAATAACGATGGAACAATTTCTCATTAGCATTGGTATTCCAGTTTATAATGGGGAAAGATTCTTAAGGGAATCTATCAAAAGTGCATTGTCGCAGAGCTGGAGTGAAAAAGAAATTTTGGTAGTCGATGATGGTTCGACAGATTCGACGCAGTCCATTATCAGATCTTTTGAAGGAAATATCCGGTCATTTCGCATTGAACACCAAGGAGTCTCTACAGCACGCAATCTGATTCTTAAAGAAAGCAAAGGCCTTTGGATTCAATATCTAGACGCCGATGATTATCTATTGGAAGATAAAATAGAAACCCAGATTAAGGAATGCCCAAATATTCAAAAATATGATGTCTTGCTAGGGGGATTGCTCGTCGAAGAATGGGAAAGAGGTAAAAGACAAAAGAATTGTTTTCAACCTCAATATATTACGCACACTTATTTGGATCCCTTCATTCAATGGTTCAATAGGCATAATCCCAATGTTGCTGGTTGCCTATTTTTAAGAGAAGCGTTATTGAAAATTGGAGGGTGGAATGAATCGCTTAGGTTTGGAAGTGAAGACAATGAACTCTACATGCGCATTTTCCAATCTACTCTTCGATATTTTTGGACTTGTTCAAAAAGAGCGGTGTATAGAGAAAATTGGACAACAAAAAGTTTATCTAAAAGTTATCCTGTTGAGGTTTTAAGAACAGAAATTAAGCTCTTTGATCAAATGGTCGAATGGCTCCAACAAAAAAATATGCTTTCGGAACAACGAAAATCAGCAGCCTGTAGAGCCTATTTCAGAATCTTGGAAGATCTAGCCCTCTTTCGCTATGATGAAGCTTTGGCTACATATTCTCGACTTCTCCAACAAAATGTTCTCCCAATGAAGCAATGGAATAGAAATTTCTCAAAAAGCTGGATTGGCAGAATATTTGGCTTCCCAATGAGAAGTTGGTTGAGAAGATACTGCTTTGTAGCAAAAAGAATAGAAAAAAAATTACAAAAAATCTTTTCTATAGTTTTCCTTTAATCGGCTCCTAAAAGGCTTCTTTGGTTATAGTCCCTGTTTACTTTAGCATGTTATTTCCATGCATAAATCATGGTGGTCTGTTCTGTCATCGGCTCACTATAAACAGAATATCCTCTGTCTTTCAGAAAATTATGGAGCAAAAGGGGAGAATATTGGGGATGTGGGATATGATGAGCCTCAAGAACAATACGATTGATCCGATCATAGATATTGGATGGACAATGAAAGAGAATTTCATATTCAGCTCCTTCACAATCCAGTTTGCACAAATCACATTTTTCAATCTGATATTCGTTAAAAAGATCTTCTAGAAGATAGGATGGAATCCGAATTTTTTTCGATATATTCTGACTAAATGTGGATAGAACAGAGCTTAGAACTGGAAACGGACCTTCTGCAGCCAGAAAAAGGTCAACTTCATTTCTCTCCGAATATATAACTCCTTTTTTAACGAAGAACTGCGTTGTTGGATTCATCTGATGAAGGGATTCCATCCAACGAAGGTTTTCTTCAATTGGTTCCACTGCAATTATTTTTGAATTTGGAAACTGGCTAAAGACAAAATACGAAAAAAGTCCAATATTTGAGCCGATGTCTAATACAGTCAATTTTTCTCTATTAGCCCAACTCCAAAAATTAGGCCAATAGATTCTCAAAGCGAATATTTCTTCAAAGAGATTATCCATTTTTGACTTAGGAACAGCAATTAGGATTCGATGATGCCTACATTTAAAAACAATAGGATCTGTAAGCTTTTGAATTGGATTGGAACCTTTCCGCTCTTTTCTATACTGAAAGTAAACTGGCCAATTTTCAAAGGTTTTAACCACGTTAGCATACCTTATGAGCCGCTTATTCCAACTCATTGACAAAATACCTTGCTGTTATAGTCCTTTATCAAAGGCTTGCTTCTGATATGGATATAGATTTTAATTCAACATTTCTTTCAAATCCATTATCGATTTAAATATTATATCAAAAATAAACAGCAGCACTTTAGCTAGAGCAGAGGGAAAAACTGTAAGAGCTTTTTTTATTCACAGTCTTTTATGCCTACTGCTCACTTTTTGTAGCCGTTGCATAACTCTTCTTACAGCAAGAAGTTTGTACTTTAGTGGTATAGAGAGGAGAGCTAGTGGGGGTGATCGAAGAGCTGCCACTTATGCTTTTGGATTTCTTTTCCGATTCTTCCATAGTGATTAGTTTAAATTTCGGCTATATTCAAAAACGGTTCAATAGTTTGATAAGAAAAAACCGGTCCATTTTTGCATAAAAACAGAGGACCAAATTGACAATGTCCACAAGACCCAATAGCACACCGCATATTTCTTTCCATTGAAAAATAAATGTGCTCCTTAGCTATTCCATATTTTAAAAGGGTATAAGCACAAAAACGCATCATTGGCTCAGGACCGCACACAAAAACTATGGTGGAAGGAGGGCTGAATTGTGCATGAGAAATAAGATTAAGTACATTGCCAATATGACCATTCCAGGTTCTAGCTGTTGCCAGTTCCACTGCAATTTTTACCGAAATATCTTTTCCCTTAGAAAGGCTCTCTAGTTTATCCTTATAAAGGATGTCCTGTGGGGTCCTTACTCCATACAAAAGAGAAATCCTTCCATATCTAGACCGATTTTGTAAAAAAAAAGGAATTGTTGACCAAAGAGGAGGAAGACCAATTCCTCCAGCAATAAGAAGGATATCCTTGGTCGAGGCTTCTTGGATTGGCCAGCCATTGCCAAAAGGGCCACGAATGCCTAAAATATCCTTTTCTTTTGCCTGCTCAATTGCTCGAGTCACACTGCCAACAGCACGAACCGTCAAAAAATATTTTCCTTGGTCCCCTCCATTACCTGCTAACGAAATAGCCGCCTCGCCTACCCCAAAAACATAGACCATTAAAAATTGTCCAGGCTTAAAAGCACATTCATTTTTCTCTAATGGTGCAATCCAAAGACTAACAACTCGAGAACATTCAATAACCTTCTTTTCGATTATAAACGCCTTAGGAAGAAGAATAGAATCAGGCGGTTCGGCAACAAATTGGCATTCCTTTGCTTTCATTAGGAAACGTCTTCTTTAGATTGCACTCTTAAAGCCGCAACCTCTTCAGTAATATCAATTCCAACAGGACACCAGGTGATACAACGGCCGCAGCCTACGCATCCAGACATTCCAAACTGATCAATCCAACTTGCCAGCTTATGACTTAACCATTGCCTATATCTTGATTTTATCGATGATCGAACACTACCTGAAGGCAGATGGCTAAACTCCATGCTATAACAAAAATCCCATCTTTTCCATCTTTCCGCTTTTTGATCGGTTAAAGATATTGAATCTTCTATTGTCCAACAAAAACATGTAGGACAAACTAATGTACAGGTAGAGCAAGCAATGCATCTACTGGCAACATCATCCCAGCGGGGATGTTCCCAATTGCTATAAAATAGTTCTTTTATTCCCTTCGTATCCATTACCTTTGTCATTTGAGCCTTGGCATTGTCAATAACACGAGCAGCAAAGAGAAGATCTTCTTCTTTTACGTCTTTTAAAGGTAAAGAGCTGATAAGCTTTTCGCCTCTTAAGCTTCCAATTTCAATAAGAAAAAAGTGCTGTTGTCGATCGATACACTCTGTCAAAGCCAAATCAAATCCTCCTTCTGCTTTAGGCCCTGTTCCCATAGACAGACAAAAGCAACAACTTGAAGACTGCCCACACTGAACTACAATGACAAAAGCCTCTTCTCTTCTTCTCACATAAGCCTTGTCTCGAGAACTTCCTTCGGAGAATATCTTGTCTTGAATCAACGCAGCATGAAGATCACACGACCTTACTCCTAAGAAGGCATATTTTTGTATTTGCGGATTTTCCTCAACAAAAGTAAGACGGCCTGCTTTTTTATCAACAGTAAAGAGGCGTTGTCTTGGAGGAAACAAATATTTTTTCATGCTCTGAAAGCCGACATTATAACCAAAAAGAGCTTCATCTGGTCGTCTTTTGAGTTGGTATTTCCCCGCCTCTTGAATATCTGTCCATCCAATGGGAAGGTCAGTTTCGGACTGAATTTCTCCGTAACTAATCGCAGTCTCACTCAACACAGGTCCAATGATGGTATATCCTTCTTGGTGCAATGCATCGATAAGCTTACCAAAATCTTGCCTTTGCAGTATCTTCTTTTTCTCTAAAAACATAGGCTCAGGCATTTTAGTTTAGTCTAAGTTGTCTTCTTTTTTTCTAAACCAGATATAGAAGGGCTTGGATAAACAGATAGAGCATAAACGTATTGGGCTCTTTCATAGCTAGAAGGATCCGTGCAATTTTTCTGACTCAAAATTCCCCTGATTGACTCGACTGAGTGGTATCCTTTTTTTTCCATCCATTCAATGATCCCATTTTTAATTGTTTTCAAATAATCTATGCCATGAAAAAGAAGGGCTGAGCAAAGTTGAACAGTTGTTGCACCTGAAAGTATGGCTTTCAAAGCGTCATTGGCAGACAATACCCCACCTGTTGCCGAAAAATCTAGCTTAATTCTATCGTATAAGATTCCTATCCAAGTAATCCTCAAAAGAAGCTCATTTTCAGTACTGAGAGTAATTCTAGGTTCCACCTTCAGGTTTTCTAAATCAATGTCTGGCTGGAAAAAACGGTTAAAAAGAACTAGTCCATTGATTCCTGTCTTTGCAAGCTCTGTAGAAAAGGATAAAAAATTAGTAAAATAAGGACTTAATTTGACTGCAATCGGTATCTTTGTAGATTGGCGACAGGCTTTAACGATCTCTAAATATTTTTGTTCCAAATCTGAAGAACTCATAGCGGGATCACAAGGGATAGAATAAATGTTGAGTTCCAGAGCATCAGCTCCTGCTTGCTCAAGGAGCTTAGAAAACTTAATCCATTGCCCTGGACTTTGAGCATTTAAACTAGCAATTACAGGAATAGCAACCGTTTCTTTGATCCGCCTTAAATGATCAAGATAGTATTCAGGTCCTATTCTTAATCCAGGGATTTCAGGAACATAGCTTAAGGCTTCAGCAAAAGATTCGCTCCCTATTGTTAATGACCTTTCTAAATGGAGGGCTTCTTTTTCAATATCTTCTTCAAAAAGGGAATAGAGCACTATGGCTCCTGCTCCGATTTCCTCTAAAGCCTTGACTGTATCCAATGATTTGCTCAGTGGCGAGGCTGAAGGAATAAGAGGAGATGACAACTTCAATCCCAAATAGGTTGTTTCCAAACTCACACTCATTCTTTTCTTCCTTTTATTTTAACCGATCCTTTTGTAAGAATCGAGATGATTCCGACAATCAGAAATAGCCAGCGCTAGCAGTTCTTCGGCCCTCTCTGGATCGCTTAAAAAAAGCATTCTAAACCTATTTTCCATAAGTTCAGATTTTTCAAAATCGCTTGTTTGTTTGTCCCAATCTAATTTAAGGCGTTTCCCATCTGGATAGCCTTTTGGATTATAACGAAAAATTGGCCAACGTCCTGCACCAACAACCGATTTTTGATGGTGCATTGCCTTGGCCATGTCAATCCCATGAGCAATACAATGTGAATAAGCCAAGATAAGGCTTGGACCTTCAAAAGCATCGGCTTCTGTAAAAGCACTCAGTGTATGCTCTTCATCAGCGCCTATTGAGACCGAAGCTACATACACATTACCCAAGGATATTGCCATAAGGGCAAGATCCATTTTGGGAGTTGATTTGCCAGAAGTCGCAAATTTTGCAACTGCTCCCCTTGGGGTTGCTTTCGAAGCCTGTCCCCCAGTATTAGAATAAACTTCTGTATCCAATACCAATATATTAACATCGAAATTTAAGGCTAGGACATGGATTAGTCCTCCTAGTCCAATATCATAAGCCCACCCATCTCCTCCTACAATCCAGACACTTTTTTTTGTAAGATAATCAGCCGCCGTCAACAATATTTTTGATTCGGGAAATTTCAATGCCTCTAATCTTTCCTTGAGAAAGTTAATCCGCTTTCTTTGATCTGAATATTCCTTTGTCGTCTTCTCTTCGACATTAATCAATTCTTGAACTAGATTTTTATCTACCCAACCACTTTCTCCAAACTGGACTAAAAGCTTGCGAGCCCACTGTCCGATCGCATCCAATCCTAGACGAAAGCCAAGACCAAATTCTGCGTTATCTTCAAATAGTGAATTTGCCCAAGCAGGTCCTCTGCCATCCTTGTCTTTTGCCCAAGGAGTAGTAGGTAAGTTACCCCCATATATCGAGGAGCAACCAGTTGCATTGGCAATAAGCAACCTATCACCAAAGAGTTGGCTTAATAATTTCAAGTAAGGTGTTTCTCCACATCCAGCACAGGCTCCCGGAAACTCGAATAACGGAGGTAAAAGAGCCACTTGTCTTACAGATCCGAAGTCAATTTTTTCTTTCTCAACATCTGGAATTCTTTGGAAATATTCAAAAAGACTCTCTTTAGTTTTAGTAAAAAGCTCCCTGCGGCTTATCATCTGTATTGCCTTTTTGCCTGGGGAGTACTTATCAAATGCCGGACACACATCTACACATATTCCACAGCCCGTACAATCAGCTTCTGAAATAGCAATGGTGTAGAATAAACCATCCCATTCAGGGTATCTTCCATCCGCTTTTAAAAAACCTTCTGGAGCTTTTTCAACAAATGTTGGATCATAAACTTTAGCCCGCAGCACCGCATGAGGACATGCAATGACACACTTACCGCATTGAATACAAAGGGATGGTTCCCAAAGAGGCACGTCAAGGGAAATCTTCCGTTTTTCCCACTGAGAGGTTGCCGTGGGAAAAGCACCAAAAGGAGAAAAAGCACTTACAGGAAGTCTATCGCCACGCAATGCGATCATTTCTCCAATGACACTTTTCACATATTCAGGCGCCTCTTCAGAAACCGGAGGTAGCAGGGGAACAGAACCAAGGCTTTTCCCATCTGGTTTAACTCTACAGAGAGCTTTTAATGCCTTTTCTAAAGCCTCGAAATTTTTCCTAACCACTTCCTCTCCCCGATATCCATAACTGCTACGAATATGTTCTCTGAGATAATCCAAGGCCTCATCAATTGGAATGAGAGCGGTAAGCTCAAAAAAAGCTACTTGCATGATCGTGTTTATCCTGCTCCCCAAGCCGCAGTCTTTAGCGAGCTTGTAGGCGTCTATAACAAAAAATTGGATTCGCTCTGATAATATTTTCTGCTGGACTTCCCGCGGAATCTTATCCCAGGTTTCATCTGGACTAAAAGGGCTATTCACTAACAAAATGCCCCCATTTTTAATGCCCTTAAGGATATCATATTTAAAAAGAAATTCGAACTGATGACAGCCTACAAAATCGGGTTTTTCAATTAAATAGGGTGCAGCAATGGGGCTGGTTCCAAATCGCAGGTGTGAAATCGTCAAGGAACCAGACTTTTTAGAATCATAGACAAAATATCCTTGAGCAAAAAGACCTACATTTTCACCAATAATTTTGATCGTATTTTTATTAGCGCTTACCGTCCCATCTGAACCTAATCCATAAAACACTGCTTCATAGAGAGTTTTGTTTTCTAGAGTAAAGGACTCATCGACAGCAATACTGCTCTGAGTAAGGTCATCTTCAATCCCCACCGTAAATGATCCCTTAGGATCCTCTTTCGAAAGGTGATCAAAGACCGCTTTTGCCATCGCTGGGGTAAACTCTTTGGATGATAGCCCATATCTGCCTCCTATAACTCGAGGCAGATCTAAGAATGGAAACCAACTTTTGGCTACGTTATTTAATATGGCCGAAGCAACCTGCACAAAAAGTGGCTCGCCCACAGACCCTGGTTCCTTGCACCTATCCAGCACCCCAATAATCTTCGTGGTTGGAGGGAAGCACTTTAAAAAACTTTCTTGGTCAAAAGGACTAAACAATCTAACCTTAACGACTCCAGTCTTATAGCCTAGAGAATTTAAGCTATCTACAACTCGACAAAGGGTTTCTGAAGCCGATCCCATCACAACCACAACCATTGTTGCCTGAGGATCCCCATGATATTGAAATAATTTATAGTGACGCCCCGTGAGAGCCCCCACTCTATCCATTACGCTTTGCACTATCCCAGGGCATGCCAAGTAAAATGGATTAGCTCTTTCCCTAGCCTGAAAAAATACATCGGGATTTTGAGAGCTTCCATAAAGCAGAGGCCTTTCGGGATTGAGCCCACGCTCTCTAAACTTCAAAATTGCCTCAACAGAAATTAACTCTTTGATTTGCCCCTCTTCTATTTGCTTAATTGTGTTGATTTCATGACTGGTTCGAAAACCATCAAAAAAATGAAGAAATGGTAAAGAGGCTTCTAAAGAGGAGAGATGGGCAACAAGTGCCAAATCTCCAGCCTCTTGCACAGAATGGGAGCATAAGAGAGCAAATCCTGTAGTTCGAGCAGCCATGACATCACTATGATCACCAAAAATGGATAACGCATGGGTAGCAACGGTTCTAGAAGCAACATGAAAGACTGCAGGAAGCAGTTCCCCTGCCATCTTGTACATATTGGGCAACATTAATAAAAGTCCTTGGGAAGCAGTAAAAGTTGAAGCAAGGCTTCCAGTTAGGAGTGCACCATGTAATGCCCCAGCAACTCCACTCTCACTTTGCATTTCAACAACCTGAGGAAGAAGTCCCCATAAGTTTGTTTTTCTTTCAGCTCTCCATTTGTCTACCCATTCTCCCATAGGCGAAGATGGAGTTATGGGATAGATGGCTATCACTTCGCTTAGAAGATAAGCAATTCTTGCAACTGCCTCATTGGCGTCGACTGTTCTGCATGAAACCCCAGCCATGGTCTTTAATGTAGCTTAGCTGCAGGAATAGTTAAACTTTAAAGAAGCATAGGATTTAACCCTAATTGAAAGAACTAATGAAATGAGAGCTTTTTTATGTTTTTGGCTAAAATCATAGATTATAGTATGGTCAATGGCTAGATTTGGTTCAAATAAGTTTAAAATCACTAAAAGAGAACTTCAGTCCATCCTCGATGCTCTCAAAAGAAAAGGATTTAAAACCATCGGTCCAACGGTTTCAAAAGATGCTATTGTCTATGAAGAGATTGACTCTTTGAACGATCTTCCCATAGGCATAGGAGATGAACAAGAAGCAGGAAGTTATCGGCTTAAAAAAAGAACAGATGCGACCCTTTTTGGTTTTGCATCTTCTCCCCATAGCTGGAAACAGTTTTTGTTCCCTGCCCAAGAGAAAATATTTTCCATCCATCAACCCACCGAAAAAACCTCTCCTCCTCTGATTGATCCATCAGTTAGGCAAGATCCTCCACTTGCTTTCATTGGGGTCAGGTCTTGTGATCTACAGGCTATTGCTATACAGAACCGTGTTTTTTTGGAAGGTCCCTATTCTCATGCCGGTTATAAATCCAAAGCCAAAGGTCTATTTATTCTTGCTGTTAATTGTGCATATCCTTCTGCCACTTGTTTCTGCTCTTCAATGGGGACAGGACCAAGAGCTAAAAGTGGTTTTGATCTTCTTGTAACAGAAATTTTAAACGGTCAAAAAGAACCTTTCTATTTAATCGAAGCTGGTAGTTCTCAGGGAGAAGAAATCATTGCGCAAATCGAAAAGACCGATGCTACGGAAGAAGACTTAAAAAAAGAGAAAGATGTTATTCAAAATGCAGAAAAACAGATCCACCGTCGCATTGAAACCCAAGGAATTAAGGAACTGTTTTATAATAATTTGCAACATCCTCGATGGGAAGAAATAGCCCAAAGATGTCTTTCCTGTGCCAACTGCACTTTTGTTTGTCCAACCTGCTTTTGCTCCACTCTTATTGATATTCCAAAAAAGGCACAAGAGATAGAAAGATGGATGGTATGGGATTCCTGCTTTACTTTGAATTTCACGCATACTCCAGCTGGAAGTGTGAGAAAAAGCGTTTTATCTCGTTACCGACAATGGATGACTCATAAACTAGCTTCATGGATAGATCAATTTGGGATATCCGGTTGCGTAGGCTGTGGCCGTTGCATTACCTGGTGTCCTGTTGGTATAGACATCACGGAGGAAGCTGAAATTATTAGAAAAACAAGCCCCGTTAAGACGCCCTCTTAAAGAAGGAAAACAAGGATATGAATCCATCACCCTCGCTGCTTTGTGAACACCCTTTTCTAAAGGGAATGTCAGAACCCTTTATCCACAAATTATCTGCAATAGCCACTCATTTGTCCTTTAAAGCACAGAGCTATCTCTTTGTAGAAGGCCAGAAGGCAGATAAATTTTTCCTTTTACAAAAGGGGCTTGTTGCTCTCGAAACTTATTTTCCTGAAAGGGGCATATTGGTCATACAAACTGTCGGGATAGGACATGTCGTAGGATGGTCATGGATATGTCCTCCTTTTCTTTGGCACTTTTCCGCTCGCGTAATCGATCCTGTGGATGCTTTTGTTTTTGATGCAACTTGTCTTAGGCAAATGATGGAAGAAGATCCTTCCTTTGGTTATGAGATAATCAAAAGGATCATTCCTTTGATGCTCGAAAGGTTACAAGCAACCAGACTCCAATTTCTTGATATTTATGGACCACCTTCCTGATTTTCCAGAAAATCCATTCATTCCTAAACCTTTTGTTATCGAAGAAAAAAAGAGAGAATCCCCCTCTGTTTTTAGTCTTTATCTCAGGCCGATAGACCAATTGCCCTTTTATTTTCTTCCTGGACAATTCAACATGCTTTCAGCTATTGGAGGGGGAGAAGCGGCTATTTCAATCGCCAGTGATCCAACCAATCCTCATATTCTTATTCATACGCTTCGCATCGTAGGGAACGTGACGAAGGCATTAAGCAAACTTGACAAAAATGATTTTGTACTAGTTCGAGGGCCTTATGGTAGAGGTTGGCCAATAGATTTAGTCAAAAGGAAAACATTAATCCTTGTTGCTGGCGGAATTGGACTGCCTCCCCTTCTGCCACTCCTTTATATCGCTCAAAAAAACAAGGGGTATTTTAAAAATCTGATACTTCTCTATGGGGCTAGGACAAAGGACGATCTTCTTTTCATGCCTTTACTTTATAAACTGAAAGCAGAGCAAATAATCACCCTACATGTTTCAGTGGACCGTCCTAGCCGGGATTGGAAAGGTCAGGTTGGCACAGTGACAGCCCTTATTCCTTCCATTAGTTTTGATAATAAAGAGACTTTTGTGTTCAGTTGTGGCCCTGAAATTATGATGCGGTTTATGGCCAGAGCGTTCATTCAAAAAAACCTCCCTAAAGAACATATCTTTTTTTCTATGGAAAGGAATATGAAATGTGCTATAGGAATTTGTGGGCATTGCCAGCTTTCACCCTTTTTTATATGCAAGGATGGCCCGGTTTTCCCATATGAAAAAATTGAGCACTTATTGACCGTTGAAGAGTTATAATGAATAATATACCCTTTTAGCTAAGTCCAAAGGCGCCTCTACTTCTTGCTTTTGCTGCTTTCTAGACATCCTAAGAATATATTCGTTGCTTGCTTATCCCTCATTGTCCATAATATTTTATTAATCACTCGCTCCCTATTTATCGAGACAATGAGACTATGGTGATGAAGAAGCTAGCTGTTTGGAAATTTACATCCTGTGATGGGTGTCAGCTTTCCCTATTAGATCTTGAAGATGAGCTTTTAGAAATAGATAAAAATTTTGTTATCTCCTATTTTTTAGAAGCCAGTAGTCGGTCCCCTGATCCACCATTCGATATATCTCTTGTCGAAGGCTCAATAACTACTGAAGAGGCGAAAAGAAAAATCATTGAAATACGAAACCATTCTTCCATTTTGATAACAATAGGAGCCTGCGCAACAGCTGGAGGCATTCAAGCACTAAGAAATTTTGCTTCTCTCCAAACAGCAAAAGAAAGAGTTTATCCTCAGCCAGAACTCATCAATGTTCTTCCTACCTCTTTACCTATCTCCCAGTATGTACAGGTAGATTATGAGCTTCAAGGCTGTCCTATCAACAAACAACAACTCCTTTCTGTTTTATATTCCTTCCTGTTTGGATTTCGTCCATCTTTAAATTCTGGAAGTGTTTGTATGGAATGCAAAATGAGAGGGACTCCCTGTGTTATGGTGTCTTCCAAGACACTATGTCTTGGCCCAGTAACTCATGCTGGATGTGGAGCAATTTGTCCAAGCTTTGGAAGAGGTTGTTATGGCTGTTACGGACCAAAAGAAACGCCGAATAGTCCCTCTCTTTCTCGATGGGCAAAAGAAAAATTATCTATTGAGTCAACAGTTTTAAAACAGGCTTTTCATACCTTTAATTGTATAGCCGATGGATTCAAAAGATTTGATGAAGAAGACTGAGCCACAAAAGATCCTATCTGTTTCTGCCTTGGCGCGAGTTGAGGGAGAAGGCGGGCTTTTCATTAAAATGGACAAGGGGAAAGTTACAAGCTGCGAATTGAAAATCTTCGAAGCTCCTCGATTTTTCGAGTCGTTATTGATTGGAAGGAATTTTCATGAACCTCCTGACATTACTTCAAGAATCTGTGGAATCTGTCCTGTTGCTTATCTCATAAGTTCCATAGCAGCGATTGAAGATGCCTGTCAGGTTCAAATTCCCGAATATATCTGGAATCTTCGCCGACTGCTCTACTGTGGAGAATGGATTGAAAGCCACAGCCTACATGTTTTCTTTCTTCATGCCCCGGGGTTTTTGGGGTACCCAAGTCTTATGGAAATGGCGAAGGATTTTCCTAAAGAGGCTGCATGGGCACTTCAAATGAAAAAGGCAGGCAATACGCTCATCCAGAAGATTGGTGGCAGAGAAATTCATCCTGTAAATGTTCGCATTGGGGGATTCTATAGTTCTCCCAAAAAATTAGATCTTCGATCCCTTCTAGATATTCTAAAAAGAGGCTTGGACTATAGCCTATTAGCCTTACAATGGATTGGTTTGAAATTTAATTTTCCTGATTTCAAGAGGAATTATACCTATGTAGGATTAAAACATCCTAAACAATATCCAATCGAAAGAGGGATAATCAGTTGTGGTGAGTCTCAATTCAATGCCAAGGAATTTGAAAAGAATTTTATAGAAGAACAAACAACCTATTCGAATGCTCTTAGGTGGAAGGCTACCGATTCTCGATCCTGTCTTGCTGGTCCACTGGCTCGATACCATTTAAACTATTCTTTGTTACCTGCCTTTTTACAAGAAAAGCTGAAAGAAATTGGCTTGGAATATCCCTGCCATAATCCGTTCCAATCTATACTAGTCAGATTAGCTGAAATTACATATGCCTTTTACGAAGCTATAAGGCTTATAGAAGATTATGAACCTTTCTCTCCTTCTTTTATTCCCTTTGATCCGAATCCACAAACTGGGTATGGAATTAGCGAGGCTCCACGTGGCCTTCTATACCACAAATATGAACTTGATGATAAAGGTTGCATTAGAAAAGCAAAAATTGTTCCTCCTACCTGTTTTAATCTCGCATCTGCAGAAGATGACTTAAAAAAGTGGATCGAAACCCATTCTGAAGATTCCATTGAAAGAATGACGCTTGATTGCGAGCAAATCGTTCGAAATTACGATCCTTGCATCTCCTGTGCTACTCATTTTCTAAAACTCCACATTTGGTAGGGCTGCAAGTTTTCCCAATTTAACAGAAAAGTTTGAAGGCATTGTTTGCTGCCCTCCTTTTGGAATTATTCTATAAAGGTTGATTTAAAAGGCCAGCAATATGCAATTTGCGCAGCATGGAACGTTTTTTTCTCTGATGAGTTTCCATTCTTTTCAAAATGTCTACCAGTGATTTTACCGCTTCAACAATATAAGGCCCTTTATTGAGCATGACACATTCCGATCGTTGAGCCATGGCTGCATCAGTCACTTCAGCTCTAGAAGGAATCCCAGTTTTTGCTAAAGACTCCAAAACTTGAGTAGCCCAAATGACTGGAATGTGCGCTGCTTCAGATATCCAAAGGATTTCTTCTTGAACCTCAGCCAGTCTTTCATAGCCACATTCGACGGCAAGATCTCCTCTAGCAATCATGACTCCAACACTGCGATTTTTCATTGCTTTGAGTAAAATTAAAGGTAGGTTTTCAAAAGCTTTTCTAGTCTCGATTTTGAGGATTATACCTAAATTCTGTATTCTTTCGTTGTTCAAAGCCTTTTCAAGATCATCTATGTCGGATGGTATCCTTAAAAATGAAATTCCAACAGCATCAGCATGCTGACCAATAAAGGGTAGAATCTTAAGATCTTGATCAGTTATTGCAGAAATTTTGAGATCTGATACAGGAAGGTTTATGCCTCTATCAACACGAAGTTTTAAGCCTTTAGAGGGAGCATGTGTGATCTCTACGACAGCTCCATCGCCATCGCATTGGAGTATTCTTCCTCCAATTTTCCCATCATCGAACCAGATTGGTTCATCCACCTTCACATCAAGGAGAATTTGTGGCTGTGAAATCCACAGCGTACCAACTATACCTTCTTGCTTTATTCCTTTTGTAGGGGATTGGCCACCCTGAATCCATAGTCTATCATTTTTCTTGACTAATAGAAAAGGTTGTTGCGGAGAAAGACTTTTTAGAGTCGTAGCCCTTTGGGATAATTCTGGGCTATCAGGAAGATGAACGAAAACAATACCTTCTTTCAGATAACCTGTTTGAGTGGAATAAGAAAGCCATCCCCTTCCGACTACATGATCGACTCTAAGAGTTCTTGCTTTTCCTCTAGCATCAAAAAACCTGACAATATCTCCCGCTTTTAGCCCATCAATCCATTCTTTATCGAATTTCAAAAACAAATCTGCTTCTAAGATTGGATCAGCCATGGATTCATCCTTACCAATCCAAACTTTAGCGGGTTCTATTATTCTTCCAAAGGGATCTCTTAATGGTCTAAAAAAACACGCTTTAACAGATGGATCTATTGCTACGATCCGCAACTTCGGCCCAGGTAAATCCATCACTATTTTACAGGAATATCCTAATTCTTGAGAGAGTCTGCGGCTATTTTCAATCATCCGAATCCATACATCGGGAGAATCATGGGCACAGTTGATTCGAATTACATTCATGCCCGCATTTAGAAGATCCACAAGAAGCTTCTGATTCTCAGCAGCTTCTGTTGGCAGGGTAACCATAATACTGGATTGACAGCCTGGATGAGGTTCTCCTAAAAGTCTTCTCGTGTTTCGTAGAAGCAATTCAGCGCCCTCTTTCCGACTGATATGCTTGGTCGGAGAATGTACTTTTTTCCCCAATGCATTGAGAACATTTTCAAGACTCCATAAGACGCAAGATTCAGAACGTCCCAAAGAAGATATACCTATATCAGTGAGTTCGTCTTGGATCAGGCGAAGGTCAAAGCGACGTAACGCTAAATAATGAATAAGGTTTGCTGCACTTAATCTGTTGTCTTCATGGACAGAGTAAATAAGATTTTGATGAGCCTTTTCAGCTTGAAGAATTTCGTTGTATAGATCTACCAAAGAATTGATAAGTTCTGCCCGGCTCATGGTTTCTCATACCCTTGGGAAAAACCTCAGGGGGTTCCTTTTTAACCAAAAATCCAAAAGTTTCTTCTTTTTCATTATGCCAAAGCATTCTATCCCCATTGAATCCATTCCCTCTGAGAACACTTTAACAGTACCGATAAAATATAGCCGTTGAAGAGCAATTTCCCAAAAGAAACAATTGAGCTAACAAATCCTAAGATTGTTGCATTACATTGGTAGGGAAATGGTTAAAAGATCCTCAATTTTCCAGATTCTTAATTCATATGCGCCATTTTTAGAATGCTCAGCACCTACTATCATTTTATAGCTTCATGCAGAATGGGGGCCGCACCCATAGGCAGCTAGCGGGAGTGCTATCCTCCCTCTTGTCCTTTCAGCCAAGAAAAGTCACCTCGTAGCTTTTTGGAGCCAGAATCGAACCTATTACTTTTTGATTTCAGTTCAAAAATTGTGGTATGGTTTGGCTAGTTTTAGTTGGCGGTTTCTATGAAAAGGCTAGATTTAAACAGCTGATCTTGGAACTTCTAGCAGATGACGAAGGTAAGCTGAATACGTGGAATTCCCCATCTTTTCTATCTGAGAATGAAGTTCCTGAGGCCCAATCCATCCTTTGTGGTAGGCTATCTCTTCTAGACAGCCAATTTTTAATCCTTGCCTTTGCTCTATGGTTTTCACAAACAGTGAAGCATCATAGAGCAGATCATGCGTACCTGTATCCAACCAAGCTATCCCTCTTCCCAGCAGCTCAACCTCAAGACTGCCCTCTTCTAAGTATTTCTTATTGAGATCAGTTATCTCCAACTCGCCTCTAGCCGATGGCTTCAGTTGGCTAGCAAAAAAAGAAGCCCTACCGTCATAAAAATAGATCCCAGGCACTGCAAAGGAAGATTTTGGTTTGGCAGGTTTTTCTTCTATCGATACAACTTTCATAGATTGGTCGAATTCCACAACACCATAAGCAGAAGGGTTCGAAACATGATAGCCAAATATTGTCGCCCCATGTTTTTTTTGCGCTGCTTTGTTTAAAGTTGCACTTAAGCTGTGTCCATATAACAAATTGTCACCAAGTACCAAACAAGAAGGCCTTCCATTGAGAAATTTCTCACCGATAAGGTAGGCTTCGGCAAGTCCATTAGGATAAGGTTGTACCGCATAGCTAAAATGGAGTCCGAATTGTGAACCATCTCCTAAGAGCCTTTCAAACAACCCTATGTCACGAGGGGTTGAAATCAACAGTATGTCTCTGATGTTTGCCAACATCAATATGGAAATGGGATAGTAGATCATCGGTTTGTCGTGAATTGGAAGCAGTTGTTTGCTAAGAGATACAGTTACTGGATAAAGCCTGCTTCCAGTTCCTCCAGCAAGGACAATACCACATCTTTCCATAACTTCCCCATTCTTTATTCCTTTAGGTTGACTCAAGAAAATTCAACTTTATGCATTATTCCCTACCGATCGATAGAGTCCTTGTCTTTTTAATAGATACCCTCTATCCAATACTGACTGAATCCACTCTTTATGTTGGACATACCATAAAATCGTTTTCCGCAACCCATCCTCCAATTCTACCTGAGCCTCCCATCCCAATTCATTTTTCATCTTGGCGACATCGATCGCATATCTTAAATCATGACCTGGTCGATCAATTACAAAACGAATGAGCTCAGCATACTTTCTTCCAGAAGATCTTGGAAAGAGTTCATCTAATTGGGAACATATTTTTTGAACAAGCTCGATATTGGTCATTCCCTTTCCTTTAGCAATATGATATACCCCTCCAAGCCTTCCCCGATTTAGAACTCTCCATATGCCTGCACAATGATCTTCGACATAGATCCAATCTCTAACATTCAACCCTTTTCCATACACAGGGAGTTCCTTTTCCTCCAACGCATTACAAATCATATGTGGAATCATTTTTTCTGGATGTTGTCGAGGTCCGTAGTTATTGGAACTATGGGTAATTATCGCTGGAAATCCATAGGTCTTATGATAGGCAAGGACAAAATGATCTGAAGCTGCTTTTGAGGCTGAATAGGGACTGGAAGGATCATATACTCCGCCCTCTTTTACAGGGGGAGCCTCCAATGGAATGGAGCCATAGACTTCATCTGTTGAAATGTGCACAAACCGAAATTTCTCCCTCTCTTTTCTAGAAAGAGAAGAGACATAATGGAAGGAACTCTCCAAAAGTTTAAAAGTCCCAAGAACATTGGATTGCACAAAAATTTCTGGATTATCGATCGATCGATCCACATGCGATTCAGCTGCAAAATGAACAATCGCGTTAATCTTCTCCTCGAATAAAATGTTAGAGACTATTTTTTGATCACAAATATCAGCTTGTATAAATACAAAATTATCTCTTTTTTGAAGTTCTTTTATATTTTCAATCGATCCAGAATAGCCAAGCTTATCGATAACGATTATTTTTTCTATCATGCTTAAAGGCTCATTTGAAAAACAATAATCACAAAAATTGGATCCAATAAAACCCGCCCCACCAGTAACAAGAATTTTCATTACAAAGATTCCTTATGTTGTATTTTTAGTTGCAATAAGGCTTCAGAGCGAGAACCCCAACTTATATACCATGTGAGAGATAGTTGTAAAGCATTCATTTGAGACTTTCATGAAAAGCATCCCTTAGCCTTTTTCCAGAAAATTCACTTTTTAAACAGCTAAGAGCTCAACATTATATCATTGGCTAAGAAAGGCCTTTTGCCTTTTTTTATATCAAAATAATATGATATCCGGAAGTTGTTCTTGGCTTGCTAAAACGAACACCTATAGGCACCTATCAAATTGCCAATTATTGCCTATGGATCGTAAAGTACCACTGCGAAGAACTGAAATAGAAAGTACTCGCAAGCCATTGATCTTTGAATACAGCAATCTATTCGACTTCCACTTATTGGCCGTGGAGAGAAACAAGGGCGTTGTATATCAGCTCTACCATTATGAGCAGTGGAATTCCTGTTAAAACTTCTCGAGGATAGAGTTCGCTTAAAGGGAAAGAATGCTTTCCAAAACTTAATAGGCTGTCTCATCAGAAACAACAAATGGGCAGTCCGCTGCGTTCAGCTCTCATGAGATGAAAAATAGCAATTCTTCCAGCTAACCTTCTCTCCCCTCTCCATTGAGAGCGGGCCCCCTCCCCACCATTCCATAACAATTCAGTCATTAGTGCCCAACCGTTCGTTTATGATTTTTTGAGCATATTTTGCCAAAAGATCAAACTCCAGGTTGACTTTGTCTCCCGGTCTTTTGGTCCGTAAATTTGTATGGTTTAAAGTAAAGGGAGTGATCCAAACACAAAAACTTTCATTAGTTATCTTCCCTATAGTCAGACTAATCCCTTCAACGGCAATTGAGCCTTTAGGAACCATATAGCATTTAGCAAAGGAAGGATAATGTATCCATATCTCTTTTTCCTCTCCTAATTTTTCGACCGCACATATGGTTTGCTTGCAATCCACATGGCCTGTAACAAAATGGCCCCCGAACCGATCGCTCATCCTTAGAGGAAGTTCCAAATTTACTTCTTCGCCCATTTTCAATTCTCCCAAGGTGGTAGCACGTAGAGTTTCTTCAAGAATGAAAAACTGCACCTCCTCTTCCATTATCTGCGTAACTGTTAGACAGCAGCCATTGACTGCAAGGCTCATTCCTGGCTTTAATTCAGCAGCAAGACATCCTACTTTTATGCTGAGGGTTTTGTTTTTTGAATCAGGTAGCCGCTCAACGATTCCCATCGATTCGATAATCCCTGTGAACATCTTAAACCTTAATCGTTTCTTTTTCTTTAATCTTTAAAAGTCTATCCAATCCCTCATCGAAGATTCCATCCTCCGCTTACAATGAGATGAGAGCCAGTAATATAACTCTGTTTTTCATCCAAAAAAAATTTTACTCCACGCCATATATCTTCAAAGGTACCATATCGGCCAGCTGGAATTTTACTAAGTGGGGGAAGTCCTTGGCTGTTTTCAAGATAACCTGGAGAAACGACATTAACGGTGATGCCATAACGGGCATTTTCCCTAGCAAAGGATTTGGTTAAAAGATACACTCCTATTTTGCCTAAATGATATCCAAGTGCCATTTCCCTACTTCCGATTCGGTCACAACTCGAATCGCCTATATTGACAATCCTTCCTCTGCCTGAAAGCCTTAAAAGAGGCAATGAGGCAAGAGTGGTAAATAAGACCGCGCTAGCTGTAGAATTAATTCCCCGAAACCAATCCTTTTCTTCTGTTAATTCTAGAGGAACGGCATCATAGACACCAGAATTATTGATGACCGCATCTAGTCGTCCAAAAACTGCCCTAATTTTATCAATAATTCCCCTTGCTTCGTTCTGTTTAGAAAGGTCTGCTTGAACCGTGAGCGCCTTTTTTCCTTCCTTTTCAAATTCCTTTTCCAAAGCAAAGGCTTGTTCTTCACTTTTGTAGTAGTGGATGACGACACTCCAATCTTCCGAGCTAAGCTTTCGGCACAAATAGGCTCCTAATCCTTTAGCCCCCCCAGTGACCAAAACGACTTTCTCTTTTCCTATCATGGCTATGTGGTTATGAAGAAATTTTTCTTTTACTCATTGTAAAGAAAAAACAATTTATTCATTTTATTTCGATGAAGTCTATTTCATATTTTCCTATTCAAGTTTTTCTTTCCCATTCCTTATCAGCTTGGGAAGAAAGAAAATATAACTGTCTTGTACATGGTGAAATAGACCCTATTTTTCATTATTCGACTGCATGGCAATCTTTTCTATGGAAAAGAGTCTTCGAACGTTATTCGCCTTTTAAAGATGCGCAAGGTTATCAGTTTTATAAAGATACACTGAAGAACGTTATTCCCTATCTACAGGCATCTCTTCCCTATGAACTTATTAGTTTGGGATGTGGAACAGGAGAAAAAGATCATATTTTTCTCAATGAACTGCTAACAATCGCCAGCGAGCTGAACTGGATTTGCATCGATACAAGCTTACAACTTCTTCTTGAAGCCTGTATCCATTGTCCAATCAACAAAGAGAAAATAACCCCCATTTTATCCGACATTCTTTGGAAAGACACACTCGAAGCTTTACAAACAGATCATATGAAACGAAGAATTTTTACTCTTTTTGGGATCCTACCCAATATCGATCCTTTCTTGCTTTTCAGAAGCCTCGAATCAGTCCTTTCATCAAATGATTATTTAGTTTTAAGCGCCCATTTGGCACCAGTCAAAACCGAATCTACAGAAGATTATCTTGAAGGCATTGAATCTGTTCTTGATCAATACGACAATGCCGAAACTCGTTTATGGCTAACAGAAATCCTTCGGGATTGGGGAATAGAGGATAAAACGGAGTTGTTTAACATTTCGATCGGAATGGAAAACAATTTTTTTCGAATTGAAGCAACGGTATATTGGAAGGAAAATGGGTCTATCCCTGTAGGTAGGGGCAAGGAAGTGCCGATAAGCAAAGGCAAGCCATTACGCCTATTTTATAGCTATCGGTTTACAGTGGAAAGACTGGAGGAGTTTTTTTCAAAATGGCATTACAAGGTGCTTGGTCGGTGGATACTCCACAATAAAGAAGAAGGGGTGTGGCTTTTACAACACAAAATGCCAACTAATTAGGCTTATTTTTCAGCTATTATCTGCAGTTTTTCTTTGCCTACAAATACCCATATTCCTTCTCCATAATATGTTTTTGAAGAATCTACAGAAAAAGGAACAAGGGGTGCTGATAACTGACGCCTTCCATAAGTGGTTCTAATAAAAGAGGAAAATGGTAATTGATGGTTTTGGTGAGATCCTAGCGATTGCTCAATCAATAAGTCTATTTGTAAGTCGTTGATGGATGAAAAGTTGTGAGTAGAAAGAGATCGAAAAAAAATATTTTTATTTTTTATTCCTATTAAACATTGTATCTCCCCTCGACTTCTCCCTCGAAAGAGCAACCGCAAGCCTTCGGAATCTCCTAGCCCATTGCACCATTGGTTACCTATCGACTTCTCTTTATAGAACCATTCACCATTTCGAAATGTTAAAGAGGGAGAATTGTATGGAAAAAATAATGCTTTTTGTAGAATTGGCATGAGACGCTCTTCTTCCCATGGCTGTAAGGAGTTAACTATGAAATAATTTTTCTTATTTTTTATAGCCAAAAAATAACCAGATTGTGCCTGCGCAACATAAAGCCATGAGTCAAAAGGATGGGATAAGATTTTCATATCTGGTACGGAAATTATAGCCCCTGGAATTTTGGTAGACGAATGCACAATAGCTAGTAATAGCAGTAGGAACAGATGCGTAATTTTGTTTAAAATAGAGGCTAACAAACCTGAAACAAAACCACTGACTGCCGCTAGAGAACCTAGCAGTACGATCATTTCAGCAATAGGAACCGCGATGATGTTATAGAAAATCCCTAACCAGCAGATGGAGTGAAAGATGCAAAACTCCCATGGCCAGGCTCCTAGCCAAGCGGAGAGTGAAGTTGATAAAAGAAGGCAAAAGGATTTTCCAATCCGATTAATGAATTGCTTGCCTATTGGTGCCAGTTCTGATGGCAAATACGGATCCAGTTTAAAAAAACTATAAAATAACTCAAAAAGTGGCTTTGAAAGAAGCAATAATGCCAAAACAACTGAATAAGAGAGTTCTAAACTTGCATCCATTATTGAAAGAGGATCAATAAGCAAGAAAAGAAGAAGAGTAAAAGCCCAGCAATTAAGTCCACTAACCTTTCTTTTGAGAAACCAACCGATAGTACAATAAACAGCAGCAGAAAAAGCACGGAGTACGCTGGCACTGTTTCCAGATACCATACTGAAAACAAAAAGAACTGGAATAAAACCGAGTGAATATTTCCATCGATTGGTTCCTGTATATTGTAGCAAAAGGATCCAAAACCCCAGCATTATTCCTACATTTTGTCCGCTAACGGCAAACAAATGATAAGTCCCGGCTCGTTTGAAAGCCAGAGCATCCTCTTGGTCAAGTCCGGAAACATCCCCATAAACCATTCCACAGAGCAACGAATGGGCTTTAGGATCTTCAATGCCAAGAGAAAGATTCTTTTTTATCTTTTTTCTTATCTTCTCGATCCAACACCCATAGCTCTTATCGGTATCATCACTGTAAAAAAAAACCTATCCTTACTTAACAATTCAAAACTTATTCCTTTTTCCACCATATACTTATAAAAGTCGCCTTCTCCAGCATTACTCTTTTTATGAGGCAAAATTATTTTTCCACTTACCGTAATCAGCTCTCCACGATGGATTGTACCCTGCCAATCTTCCACTCTACATAAGGCTTTCCCCTTCATTGGGAGCCACTTTTCCCTAGATTTGATTGCCTTGAGATTCAAAAGAAAATAGATAGCTCTCTCTTTTTGTTGAGGAAAACTGGCCACATAGCCTAAGCAATGGAGATTTTGGAAGGCTGCCAACTTTTCCTGAAGCATGGTCATTTCTTTTTCTGCCAAATCCCTATGGATTCTACAATTGAGTAGTCCAAGAAGAAAAAGACTACAAAGACAAAACGCTTCGCTAAAGAGTCGATAGCGACTAGCTTTACTCCATAAAGAGAGGGAAAAAATCAGGCTGCCTAAAAGAAGTCCTAAATTGAACGTACCTTGAGCACCAAGATAGCATCCTGTAGCAAAGAGTATGGCAGGGAAAAAAAGGGGAACCTTTTGCTGCTCTTTTCTATCCATTCCTTTCTTTTGTGCTTCGAATCCCATTTCCTTGCTTTTTATTAATTCCGTAAGATGAAAGGAATGGAGGTGATGAGGAAAATTTGAAATTATTTTTTTATTTTTTTATCTGCTCTCCAAAACCAGAATTGTGGCTTCTGAAATCCCGACGTTTTTCTTAATTGACATCTTTCGTTAAATTGATCAATCATATGCTGGCTTGGCCATGAGGGACCAAGAATTTTTTTTAACTCCATCAAAAACTTTTGCTCATTTTCCGAGCTAATGCATACCTGTTCCAGAAGCGTGGCATCGATACAGAGTAGTTCAAGAATGGCCTTGTCCCAATCGTCCTGGAGATATTCTGTAGGAGGCAACTTCGAAGAATATAGCCCTTTTATTTTATCAAAGAGCCTGGGCAAATAACAAATACCCCCTAATTTTTCCAAGGGATCTCTCATTTCTATCCCCTCAGCAGCACTGATAGGATATTTCTTTTCTTTCCACCCTTCCCATCCTTTTTCCATCCAGTAAGTATTTATGTATCCCATTTCATGCAAAGTATAGGCAGCCAGAATGGATTGCGCCCCATCTTCGCCATAACAAATGATCTTGCTTTCTGATTGTGGTACAATATCTTCCACTTCTTTTTCTAGCTTAGCTCTCTCAATCCAAATAGCCCCCGGAATATGCCCCATGAACCAATCTTCCTTTTTCCGCACATCGATCACCAGGCCACTTTTATTTTGTAAATCTGAAAAAGTATCCTTTAGAGTAATGCTTTTTAGCCTTCTTTTAATTTTTTCTAAATAGGCATTGAACCGAGAATGGAGCAATGAATTGTTCTTGTTTGCCATCCTTTCATTATTCATTCTTTTATCCTTAGCATTTACCCAAAACAAACTAAGAACCTAAAAACAATTAGATCCACTGGGTTTAAGGCTCAAAAAAACAATCAACTCAAGGCTGCTTTTTTCTTAGACCATACGATTAAAATGGAGACATCCGTTGGATTGACTCCTGGAATTCTTGAAGCTTGCCCAAAAGTCAACGGTCTTATCTTTAGAAGTTTTTCCCTTGCCTCTTGTTTTAACCCTGGAATTTTTTCATAATCGATATTTGCAGGAATCAAGGTTTCTTCTAGTTTATGACTCTTCAAAATCGATTCTTTTTCCCGAGCGATATACCCCGCATATTTAATTTCACATTCAATATGCAAAGCCACTTCTTTGGGAACTTTTTGAAACTCCTCTGGAAGGTCCTTCCATGAGAATTCCGGCCGCTTCAGCAAATCTTCACAACTCATCCCATTATATCGATATTTTCTTATTTTCTGAAAAGTCTCATCAATAAGCCTCTTTTTTTCCTCTAAACGTATTGCTCTGGTCTTAGATACCAATCCAATTTCATAACCTATTTCAGTAAGACGCAAATCGGCATTATCCTGGCGAAGCAACAGCCGATGCTCAGCTCTTGAAGTAAAGATCCTATAGGGTTCTCTGATGGGCTTGGTTGTTAAATCATCAATTAATACCCCTATGTAGGCTTGATCCCTTCCCAAGACTAATGGGGGCCGATTTTGGATCTTTCTTGCTGCATTGATCCCTGCAAGTAATCCTTGAGCGGCTGCTTCTTCATAGCCTGTTGTTCCATTAATCTGACCAGCAAGAAAGAGTCCTGAAATGTTCTTTGTTTCCAATGTTGGATAGATCTGAGTAGCGGGACAATAATCGTATTCAACGGCATATCCAGGTCTAATGATCTGGCATTTTTCTAAACCTGCAATGGTATGGATGAATTGGTCTTGCACTTCATATGGTAAACTAGTCGAACAGCCATTCACATAGTATTCTTCTGTATGTTTGCCTTCCGGTTCTAAAAAAATTTGATGCCGTTCTTTATCGGCAAAACGAACAATTTTATCTTCTATGGATGGGCAGTATCTTGGTCCAATGCCTTGAATTTCGCCACAATACAAAGGGGATTTATCTAGGTTTTCCTTGATGATTTCATGGGTTTTTGCATTGGTATAGGTTATGGCACAAGATAATTGTTCCACGTGGAACATTCCATCCTTCCATTGATTGAGTGTAAAAAGCCCTTCGGAGGCCATATCAATATCTGGTAACGCAAAAGAAAAATGAGGGGGAGGAAAGTCTCCAGGCTGCATGATACATTTAGAAAAATCGATGGTCTTTCCATTAATTCTTGGCGGTGTTCCTGTTTTTAATCGACCGACTTCAAATCCATATTTTTTTAGCATTTCAGAAAGACCGCTGGAGGACTCACCCATTCTGCCCCCCATCTTCTTGCTTCTGCCGACATGTAATAAGCCCTTCAAAAAAGTACCAGTGGTAATAATAACTGTTGAGCTATGGATGATTATTCCTAGTTCTGTGATAACCCCCTTGACTTTATCATCATTGACAAGAAGATCAGCAACCGAAGCTTGAAATAAATCTAATAAAGGGGTTCTTTCACATACCGCTTTTAGCCGAAACTGATAGGCTTTTTTATCACATTGGGCTCGAGGGGCTTGGACACTATATCCTTTTCTCATATTGAGCATTCTAAACTGTATTCCCGTAAGATCTGTATTGATCGCCATTTCTCCACCAAGGGCATCAATTTCCCTGACCAGATGTCCCTTTCCTATTCCTCCAATCGACGGATTACAAGACATCTGGCCAATAGTATCAAGATTCATTGTCAAGAGCATGGTACGACAGCCCATGCGTGAAGCAGCCAAGGCGGCTTCGACTCCAGCATGCCCTGCTCCAACAACAATAACATCGTATGTTTTTGCGTATTTCATCTTTTTTTCTATGATCCCCTATTGATGAATCATTCACCCAAAGCAATCTACTTATTATCCCCTTCAAAGAAAATAGGCTACTACCAGATGACTCAGGATACTCTAATGATCTTTTGTGAAGGTTCAAGAAAGAGTTTGCACTGCAGTATCTTCTTCATCATAAAAGAGATATTCATTTATCTCTAATAAAATATGCTTGTCTTTTATCCCCCTCCTTCACTATGAAATAATGAATATGACTAAAAACATGAAAAGAAAAGGGGTCGATACCATCAAAGAAGCGATTCCTGCTCTTTTTAGTACTGAAGCTGAAAAAGCTTTACTAGGATTAATGCTGACTAATCCTGAATTGGTTTTCGATCAGGTCAGGGAACGATTAACAGTCGAAGATTTCTATATTCCGGCTCATCGGATTCTGTTTGAAGCATTAAGTGAATTACACACAAAAAATATAGCTATTGATCTAACAACCGTTCACCAGTATCTAGTAGATCACCATCTGGATGAAAAAATCGGGGGGGCCGCTCTTCTTGCTGATTTAGTCGCTTCATTTGCCACCCATCTTAACCTCGAATCTTACATCAAAATACTCAAAGAAAAAAGTATTTTGCGTCGTCTCCATTCTGCAGCCTTAACTATCGTACAAAACATTTATGAAAATTCTCATTCTGTTTCCCAAGTCCTTGACCAAGCAGAAAAACAGATTTTTGAAATAACTGACCTTGCAGTGAGTCGTTCTACTGTCAAGGCATCTGTTGAGATCCAAAAAGCGATAGAACTCATCGATTGCTTTCATAAAAGAAAAGGTAGATTGTTTGGCATCCCTACTGGATTTCATCATTTGGATCAAATTACAACAGGATGGCAAAATGGAGATATGATTGTTTTAGCAGCCAGACCTGGAGTAGGGAAAACAGCCCTGGGGCTTACTTTTGCTTGTCGCGCTTTAAAAGAAAGATACGATCAAACCAAAGATCTCTGGATTAAACCTGGCTATTCAGTAGGATTTTTTAGCTTGGAAATGACGGCCGTACAGATCATGCTCAGACTATTAGCCGCCATAGGCAGTGAAAGTCTGCAGAAAATCCGACGAGGCGAACTAGAGCCAGCTAGCCTCGAGAAATTAAAAATGCTTGCTGATGATGCTAAAGAGTGGCCATTCTACATTGATGATTCTAGTGATTTAACCATTCATCAGCTGCGAGCCAAAGCAAGAAGAATGAAAAATCAGTTTGGCGTAGATCTCATTATCATTGATTACCTGCAGCTTTTACATTCGGATTCACAGCAAGCCAAAGAGAATAGACAGGTTGAGATTTCAGAAATATCTAGGGGCATTAAAGCTCTCGCCAAAGAACTTAATATTCCTATCATTGTTCTAGCTCAGTTAAATAGAAGAATGGAAGAGGGAAGAAGTGAACCAGCCCTTCATCATTTAAGAGAATCTGGGGCGATTGAACAAGATGCCGATGTAGTTATTCTTCTCCATAGACTTGAATCCGATTCAGTAACGGATGTGACCAAAATTCCCTACCTTATTCATGTTGCCAAACAAAGGAATGGACCAACAGATAAAATAGAAGTTTTATTTAATGCTCCCTATACACGCTTCGAAGATCCCTTGCGACACGAAATAGAGCATTCCTATGCTTAAAAGAAAGGAAAAAGCTTCCCCACCTAATTATGATTTGGAGAAGATAGCCATAAAAGCTATAGGCAGTGAGCTGCCTCAACTGAAGTCATTTCCAAAGGAAAGATTCTATTGGGCTAGTAGCCATTGCAAATTTAGAGACTTGTCCAGATCCATACTCATAAGCAATTCTTCCGGCTACCACAGCATTTTTAAAAGCCAAAGCCATCTGAAGAGGATCCTCAGCAATAGCAATAGCCGTATTAATAAGCACTCCATCAGCACCCATTTCCATGGCCAATGCCGCATGTGAAGGCTTTCCGATTCCAGCATCAATAATCACCGGCACACTTGCCTGTTCTATAATAATTTCAAGCTGTGATCGAGTTTCCAATCCTCTCATCGAACCAATCGGAGAGCCAAGAGGCATAACGGCAGCGGAGCCAACTTCTTCTAGTCTTTTTGCAAGCACTGGATCTGCATTAATATAAGGCAAGACAACAAAACCATCTTTAACTAACCGCTCTGTAGCCTTCAAAGTCTCAATCGGATCGGGCAACAAATACCGAGGGTCAGGGTGAATTTCAAGTTTTATCCATTTGGGCAAACCCGCTTTTTCAGCGATTTTTGCTATTCGTATCGCTTCTTCAGCATCCATTGCTCCACTCGTATTAATGACTATCAGATATTTTTCTGAATCAATGAAAGACAAGATGTCCTCTTCTTTTTTATGGGAACCTATTTCCACTCTTCTCAGAGCAACAGTCACAATTTGACTCCCACTAGCTTCCAAAGCTTGAGCCATTTGTAAATGAGAACCAAACTTTCCAGTCCCAATAAGAAGACGCGATTGAAAATGCTTGCCGGCAATGACAAAATCACTCTTTGTAGCTATACAATCCATGGTTTAATATGCAACATAAGAGCTTTATTGCAAAAGCTGATATAAAAACCGAAGACCTTTTCATTCTACAAATTCAATTTTCAAATTCTGATCCACAACCCCAAGAGATTTTCCTCTTTGAATAAACTCAGAAACCGCTGCCCTCCCTTCTGGACCATAATCCAACGTCCTCTCATTAACATACATCCCTACAAATTCCTCGACCATTGAATCCTGACTGCCCCTACTAAACTTTCTTGCATAGCTGATAGCTTCCTCACGGTTTCCCAATGCCCACCGGATACTTTCTTTTACAATCGATTGCAGCTCTCTGCACCTATCCATTCCCAAGGAGCGCCGTATAGCATTCCCCCCCAGTGGTAATGGTAGTCCAGTATCCTTTTTCCACCACTTTCCCAAATCTTCACATAACACCAAGCCTTCCAATACATAAGAAAGCTGCCCTTCATGGATAATCAAGCCCACATCAGCAGATCCACTCTTGACCACATCAAATATTTTATCAAATGGACAAACGAAGAGATTTAATTCCGTTGGTTTTTTCTCAAAATATAGGGAGAGAACCAAACAGGCACTAGTATTCAAACCTGGTACTGCTATCTTTTTGTCCACCATTTCTTTCTTATCAAAGTATTGTTTTGCTATGAGTCTTGGTCCATAGCCTTCGCCCATACTTGCCCCACAAGACATAAGCAGATAGTTTTTTGCCACCTTACAATACGCATAGATGGACAAGGCTGTTAGGTCGATCTTTTCAGAAAAAGCCAAATTATTCAGTGTTTCAATGTCGACTATTAGCTCCTTAAACACATAGTTCTGAGTGGAGATTTTTTTCTTTGAAATGGCATAAAACATAAATGCATCGTCAGCATCCGGCGAATGACCTAAGGTAATTTCCATTAAGTTCATGTTAAATCCTTTTGAGAAAGTGATGTTAACATTGTTCATGCTTGCTTCAACAGAGAAATATAGAATAATTCTTAAATATGGATCTAAAAACAGCTATAATAACCAGCGAAAAATTTGCCCTGCATGCTCCCCCCTCTGGACATCCAGACGCTTCTAATCGTATCAGTTCTGTTCTTCCTAAACTCAAAGATGCATTTGGTGATTCCCTGCTATGGATAGAACCTTCGCCGGCCTCTTTAGAGTGGGTGTTAACCGTTCATACCCAAGAGTATGTGGAAAAAGTAAAAAAAACTCAGTTCGGTCCTATGGTTTTATTAGATTGGGGAGACACTTTTGCCCATGGTCCTTCCTTTGAGGTTGCTCTATTAGCTGTGGGTGCAGCTTTAGAAGCAGTAGATAAAGTGATTACTAAGCAAATAAAAAATGCCTTTTGCTTCGTAAGACCTCCCGGACACCATGCCCTTCCCAACTCAGCCATGGGTTTTTGCATATTTAATACCGTTGGAATTGCCGCTCGCTACGCAATAAAAAATTATGGGATAAAGAGAATTTTAATCTTAGACTGGGATGTGCATCATGGGAATGGGACGCAAGAGATTTTCTATGAAGATCCCCAAGTTTATTTTATTAGCTTGCACCAATTTCCATATTATCCTGGAACTGGAAAAGCAAGCGATATTGGGAAAGGGGCAGGAGAGGGCTATACAATGAATATATGCATGCATAGGGGAGCTACGGACAAAGAATATGAAGAAGCTTTTCATGCAAAAGTCCTCCCAGCTATTGATAAATACAAACCGGAAATCATTTTTATTTCTGCTGGTTTCGACGCACATAAAGACGATCCATTAGGGGAAATCTATCTTACTGAACAGGGGTATGAAACAATGACCCTACTTCTAAAAAATGCTGCACAAAAACATTGTGAAGGCAAAATAATTTCTGTTTTGGAAGGAGGATATAAGACGGAAAGTCTCTATAACTCTATTAAGAGTCATTTAAAAGCTCTTTCATGCCCTTAGCTCTCTTGTATATCTACATACTATTTTATAGTCACACTTGTTCTATAACTTATTATTATTTTTCAATAGATTGAAGCTCATTCTCTGGTTTATTTATAAAAGCATCTCTTTTAGTATTTTGCTCACTTAAACTTTCCAAATAAAGAGTAATGGCCAGGGCATCTTTGTGACTCATTCGATAGGGAGGCATAGGAAGTCTGGAATAGCCGCCTCTAGGTAGTATGCCTGTTTCCAGGTACTGTACCATATCTGACTCTTTCCATCCCTCAGGCAAACCAACTAGGGATCCAGCATACGAAGCCCATTCTTTTTGGCCCGATTGCTCCACCCATTGTAAAGGGGAACCTTGAAGCCATTTATCCATAATGAGCTGTCCATTGCTATCTCTTGGTGTATGGCACTCCGCACAAAGTGCCACTGCTTCCACCAAATACTTTCCATGTTGAATCATTTCTCCGGTCTTTGTAGTAGAGGTTTGTTTCAGGGGAGGAGGTTGAGACTGAAAAAGCTCTTCTTTAGATAGTGGAGCGAAATTGAGCTCTTCTTCCGCCCCCATTAATTGGCAAAGTATAAAGAGGCTTAGCAAACAAACCAAAACGATTTCCTTCACTGGTTTCAACCATTTGCTTGATTTTCCTATAAGTAGCAAGTCGTGTTGTTATCTCAAGTATAAATCAATTGGAATTATACTATGTTGGTTTTAATGTTCGTGGCAGTTAGTTTCTTGCAGCAGAGATCAAATCTATTTATTTGCTATTTTTTTTGAATATTTATGACGCTTGTGTCTCCTACAAGAGTTTTTTATTCATTTTTCTATATGGACTTATCCAAATGAGCAATACGCAAACCAAAGTTATCAGGTTTTAAAACTAAGATTTCACCAGGAATAGCCAACTTTAATAATTCTTCTTTTAAGGCTTGCACAACATTGGTTGGATTTTTATAAGCAAGGGACATCAACGTTGAGCCTGATCCACTCAAATAAAATCCCAAAGCACCAGCTTTTAAAGAAGTATCTCTGAGCTTTTCCCAAAAAGGAATAGCTGGAAGCCGATATGGCTCATGAAAATAATCGACAAACAATCCCGAAAGAGCTTCATATTTCTTTTGAAAAAAGCAAATTGCCATTAAAGTGGCACGTTGCAGATTCTGGATGGCTTCCTTTAATTTAATTTTAGTAGGCAGGATGCTTCTTGATAACTCCGTGGGTATTTCGATTTGAGGCACAATTGCAACGAAAAAAAGCTTACTTTCAATCCGACATCGTAAAATTTTGGCTGGGCCACATATGGTAAAACCTCCAAAGAGAGCCGGGGTAACATTATCTGGATGCCCTTCGAGTTGCGAAGCGATCTCAAGAAGTTCTTCTCTGTTTAAAGGATTGCTTGAGAGCGCATTCAAACCAGCCAAGATACCTAAACGGATGGATGCACTACTTCCAAGCCCACGAGCTTGAGGAATGTGTGATTTTAGAGACCATTTAAAGGGGATGGCAGCAGATTGAATTTTCTTTTCAAAAGCCTTAACTGTTTCAAAAACCATTGGATGGTATGGGTCAGGGGAAGAAAAAGAATCGTCGATGGCTTCAATAATAAATTCATTATAGAGACTAAGAGCTGCTCCGAAGGTATCAAAACCAGGACCAAAATTTGTGGTGGTCGCAGGGACTTTGACGAACCATCGTTTTTTTTGATTAGTTGCTCTCACTGAAAGCATCCGTCAAAATGACTTAAGAAGAACTTTTCGTGTTAGCCAGTGGCTTTATTGGCCAAAGCCTAACATAAAGATATCCAAATATAGCCCCAGCCAAATGGGCAGTATGGGAAGAGCCAGTTGGAATGTCAAAGACAAGGCAAATAGCTTCAAAAATGACGAATATAAGCACAACGACTTGAATGGAAAGAAAAAAGGTAGGGTTAAAAATAAACCGATTTGATTGAATATCATAATGGAAAGTCAAAAATCTTATCCATATTTCTTGAAGACAAAAAGCAAAAGCGAGCAAAAAGGAAAATACCACGCCACTGGCTCCTATCAAACCTGGCTCATGCATGGGCCCTCCAAAAAAATACCACCCCAATCCTCCAGCAATGGCTCCACCAACAAAAAGAAGCGCCAGCCTGAAATGCCCAAGAACTTTCTCAAGTTGGTTTCCAAGAAAATAAATGGCTATGGCATTGGTTAGAAGATGGAGTGGTTCGAGTTCATCATGGAGAAAGGCATAGGTGAAAAATTCCCAAATCTTGCCATGGGCGACGCCTTCTGTTGTCAAAGCAAAAGAAGATCTAAACCAAGTGGAGCCAAAAATGAACAAAAAGGTGATCTGAATAAAATAAACAATAAAAAGGAAGGTGACTAAAGCTTGAGTCAACCAAGGCAACGTCTTGAAAAAATCATTGGAAGAAAAGTCTTTCAATAAAACCATCTTATCTTTTTTCATTGTATTTTTCGTTTCGGTAAAAAACGCATTTTGTATTTGTGACTTTCAAACAAAATTAATGGTTTTTCTAAGATGACTGTTAAAAAGGCAAAAATCAACTGCTTTCAGATAGAATCTCTTGTAGTTTCAGCAATTTGATCAAAGAATATCCATGGAAATATCTACAGCTGGAGCACTATGTGTAAGAAGCCCAAGGGAGACAAAATCAACTCCTAATCGAGCCACTGCTTGTAACTTTTCTAAATTGACTCTTCCAGATACTTCAACTAGAGCCTTATGATTTATAATTTTTATCGCTTCTGAAATCTGATTAAGCTCCATATTGTCAAGCATTATTATATCTGGGGATAAAGTACAAATACAGCAGAGTTCCTCTAAAGTTTTAGTTTCAATTTCTATTCTGACTAATGGCTTGTGTTGCCGGATGGTAGTGATCTTTTTTTGCAACCATTCAAGCCAGCTTTCTCCCATCTTTCTTCTTATAAGACTTAAATGGTTATCTTTAATAAGAACGTGCTCACTAAGAGAATATCTATGATTTGCTCCTCCCCCACACAAGACAGCGTATTTCTGTAAGAACCGAAGGCCAGGAAGAGTTTTTCGTGTATCAAGAATTTTTGTCTTTGATTCTCGAAGAACCTCAACAAAACGATATGTCAACGTGGCAATGCCGCAAAGATGAGACAAAAAATTTAGAGCCACTCTTTCTCCCATCAAAATTGCTTGAGCATTCCCACTAATTTCAATAATGGGAGTGTTTTTTTCTACTTTTTGACCATCGATAAAAAAAGAAACGCAATGAAGAGAAGAATCGATATAAGAAAATACCTGACAAGCCACTTCAAGACCACTTAACACTGCCTCTTCTCGGACAATGATATGCGCCTTTGCTTTTTCATTTCTAGGTATTAAGAGAGAGGAAGTTAAATCCCCATTTTCAATATCTTCTTCTAAAGAACGTTTGATGACTTCTTTTAGAAGAAAATCTGGAAGAGAATAAATTGGAAAATTTTTGTTTTCCATTTTCTTAATAATTAATTATTAAAAGGATTAATTTATTCATTTATAGAGTGGAAGGCAAAATAGAAATGACTTTTAGTAGTCTAGGAAAATATGGTAATTATTAATATTTTTTTTTAATTTATTAATTCTAAGAAATTACTATCCTTGAAAATGCTTTGAAATAGCCACAGCCAAAAAGATAAAGGCAAAAAAGACAAGAATAAAATTTTTTCTTTGTTTCTTTTTGTTAAAATTTATTCAAATACAAGCTAAGTTTATAACAAAATATGCTCTTTGGGAAAATAAAATCGATTCCGCTTCCTCAAATTGTTAGAATAATAGGGGAAAAAAGCGGTGTTTTAGAAATAAAATCCCCAGAAAATAATCTCTATAGCTTTCGCTTTGCAAGACGGCTATTTTTAGGTGCCAAAAAACAAGATAATCCAATTGGGGATACCTTTGCACTCAAATCGATGCTTCTGGAATTATCCCAAAAAGAAGAGAGTTTTTTTATTTTTAAGGAAGTAGAACTACAAGAAGATGATGTTTCTTTTTCCCTGCCAGCCGTGCAGCTTATCATCGCCTCTTTGCATTCTCTTCGGACAATGTATCAAAAGAATCTGCCTATTTTTTTTCCAGATCCAGAAACTGTTTTTCTTTCCACAGGCAATGACCCAAGTTGGATAGGCAGTGAATTTTTTTCTTTTTGGATAGAAGCGGAACCCTTTTTTGCCAAAGGCACTAGTGCAAAGGAATTAGCCAAAAATCTTCCCATCGAGCTCGAAGACATCTTATTTCATATCTATACTTTACGACTGTTGAACATGATCAAGACAGCAAGCAAAAAAAGGACTTTTTATTTACCTATTTCCGATCAATCTGATTTAAACAGCATTGAATCCCACCATACTAATATACATCTTGGTTCTGATTCTGCTGCGATAGGCTCCAAACCGCCACCTCTCCCTTCCGAATCTTCGACTACTGCTATCCAAATTTATCAATCTGATCAACAAGATATTAAAAAAGGGTTGCTCCGGAGACTGATTTATGGTTTTAAAAACTTCTTTAGAAAGATGTATGAATAACCACAAAAATCAGAATATAAAAATTTTTGTAACGGGTCCATCTGGAGCTGGAAAAACTACTTTTATTCGTTCCATAAGCCAGTCCGAAGTTTTAACAACCGATGTTCCTTGTACAAACGCAAAAGGGAAAAAAGAAACCACAGTGGCCATGGATTATGGATCCCTCAATCTGGATAGATATGCGATACATCTATTTGGATCTCCAGGGCAAGATCGTTTCGATTTTACATGGGATATCCTCAGGCAGGGTGCCTTAGGGGTCATTATGCTTGTAGGAGGGCATGATCCTGAACAACTGCCTGTATTGAAAAAAATGCATGACAAATTCCTAACGGAATTAACCATTCCCTATATTTTAGGAGTAACCCATCAAGATCTTGCCGAAGTCTGGACACCTGCCGAGGTTGCAGACTACCTTGAAATTGATCCTTTTCTCTGTGTAGGAATTAATGCTTTAGATGAAAATAGTGCCACCGATGTTCTTGTCAGATTGTTTGAGATCATCGAAAAAGAAATAGAAGGATAAAGTAAGGGGCCTATCGTTAAATTCCTTTTTATCTTGTTGAGAAATCATGAAGTTGGATTAAAAAATATTCATCTATTTTTCTTGATCTATGCCAAGAAGACAATTATGAAAGTTTTAATTTTATTTTAATTTTAACCATATAAAAAAGGAGACTGAAACAATGTCGATATCAGAGGAGTTAAATATCGTATTAGGGGGACTGCGGAGTGCTGTCCCAGAAATTACCGCAGCATTAATTGCAACCACTGATGGACTTCCTGTAGCTCATTCTCTAAGCTCAGGCGATCCTAATCGACTCTCTGCAATGGCAGCAACAGCCTTAGGTTTAGGAAAACGAATTTGTGAAACGTATGGAGGTGGGGAATTCAAGGAAAACACGGTATCGGGATCAGAAGGACAAATGTTTATTTATTCCGCTGGCGGCAAAGCGGTTCTTGGTGTGATTACAAAAACCGGTGGGAATGTTGGACTCATTCATCTAGAAGCAAGGGATGCTGCAAGCAAAATTGCTACTATTCTTAATCGTGGCATGTAAATGAACCATAGCGGATATTATTAAAATTTTTGCTTGACTTTAAATTGCACTTATATAAAAAAACAACCAATGATTTTTTGGGCTACTGAATCACTGTCTGAGGGCAAAGTGGAGCCTCTCGTGCAGCCTGCGGCAGAAACCTTATTTTGGATAGGTTTTTTGCCTGTTACTAGTTCTATGATCCAAACTTGGATAGTTATGGGGGTGATATTTTTACTTATTCGTCTAGGTACTTTGAGATTATCCCTCATTCCAAGCGGTCTTCAAAACGCCATAGAAGCTGCTGTAGAGGGTTTGGAAAAGCTCACAAGAGGGTTGCTTGAGCCAAAAGTAGCCGATTGGGCCTTCCCACTGGTTGCGACATATTTTATCTTCATAGTGTTTTCTAATATAACTGATTTAATCCCTGGAGTGGGCAGCATCGGTTTTGGAGAAAAAGACCCTTCTAGACAGCTTCCATTTGCTATAAAACATACCTCCGTTCCCATATTCAGGCCTCCGACCTCGGACGCGAATATGACAACAGCTATGGCTTTAATATTCTTTGTTATGAGCACCTATTGGGCATTTCGTTACCATCATGGGATTAAAGGAGTGCTCCATCATATATTTGGTGTAAAGGGTGGGTTTAAGGGCTGGATTGTAATTCCATTGGCCGTTCTGTTTACTGCCGTTGGGTTTATGGAAATTATCTCCATTCTCATACGTCCTGTAGCCTTAGCCATGCGGCTCTATGGAAATATCTATGGGGGAGAGACAGTTCTGCATATGATGACTGGAATATTATGGGGGCTGCCAGCGGTTCCTTTTTATTTTTTTGAATTCATGGTAGCTATCATTCAGGCATTAATCTTTACTTTGCTTTCTATTGTTTTTACAGGAACTCTTTGCTCTCATTTTGGAGAAGTAGAGTCAAAGGAAGGATAGGGAAGGCAGGGATAATAAGCTTTGTAGGGTATGGTATCATTGATTGAAGCCCTCTTAAAAACTTTACAATGACAAACCCATGAAGCAGATAATTGTTTTCATGTGATTGTCATAGGATATAAAAATCATTACAGAAAACTTCAACATAATGAATTAAACATAAGGGAGATTAAAAATGTTGTTCTTAGCTCAAATGGTAACTGGAAATGTAGCCATAGGGTTGGCTGCTTTAGGTGGTGCTGTGGGAGTAGGTCTTGCTGCATTAGGAGCAGCAGGAGCCATAGGTAGAAATCCGGGATCTTTTGGTCTCGTATTTACTACGGCTTTGCTTGGAATGGCCTTATCTGAAGGATTAGCCATATTGGTCTTTTTCGTGGTTGGAAAGTAAACCGGCTATTGTATGGAAAACACTTTACATCAGCTTGGGATTGAGTGGAATAAGCTCATTGCTCAGATTATTAATTTTGTCATCGTGCTGTGGGTACTAAATCGGTTTGCCTTTCGACCCGTACTAAAAATACTGGAACAAAGGAGAGAAAAAATAGCTGAAAGTCTGCAAAATGCAGAAAAAATCAAACAAGAATTAGCCGCAGCAGAAGAAGCAAGAAAGGAAATCTTGCGTAAAGCAAATGAGCAAGCAGCCATGATTGTTGCTGAAGCACAAAAAGCTGCAGCGTATCAGGGAGAGAAAAAAATTCTAGAGGCAATTGAAGAAGCAAAGAGAATCCTTAAAAAAGCCGAAGAGACCGCTCGACTAGAAAGGGAAAAGGCTAAGGAAGAGATTCGAAGGGAAATTTTAAACCTCGTCATCGACATTAGTTCAAAAGTTATTGGTAAAACCCTTACAGCGGAAGATCAAGAACGATTAAAAAATGAGGTTCTCAGCAAAATCCCTCAGAGAGGGGAAGAGAATATTTTTTCTCGCAATTAATGGCTAAAGCGTTGCTTTGTTATGAAAAAATGAAATGAAAATCAGTAGAGAAGCAAAACGACAAGCAAAAGCCCTTTTTAGGTTTTGTCAAAACAATGGTTCTATTGATGAGGAAAAACTTAAAGAGATCCTAAACAAACTAGCGCAGGAAAAGCCTCGGCACTATCTTGAGATTCTCGAATGGCTAAAACAATTACTTGCTAATGAAGTAGCAAAAAAAACCTATGTGGTTCAAAGTTCCTCCGAACTTCCAGATCAAGGGAAATCTATTTTTGAAAAGTTAGAGAAAACTTTTGGACCTGCTTTAGAAAAAAAATACGAGATTTGTCCAGAATTAATTGGTGGTATTAGAATTCAAGTAGGCTGTGATGTATGGGATGGATCTATTGCATATAAATTGAAAAATATCGAGACGCTATTGAATAAATAATTTGGTGTTGTGGAATAATATCTGGAAGCTATTTTTAAAAAGGAGATTTACATATGGATATTCCCTTACTCCAAGAAATAGAGGAAAAAATATCAGAACTTAAATTTGAAATAGGGAAAACAAATGTTGGGATCGTTAGGGAAATTGGCGATGGGGTCGTAAAAATTGAGGGTCTTAGTGATGCCGGGATGAATGAAGTTATAGAATTTCCCCAACGGTTGGATGAATTTGGACAGCCAATAAAAGCACTTTGTTTGAATTTAGAAGAAACAGAAGTTGGTGGTGTCGTTCTTGGAAACTACCTAGCAATTCGCGAGGGAGATGAAGTACGAACCACTGGCCAGCTACTTCGGGTTCCAGTCGGAAAAGAACTTTTAGGAAGAGTGATCAATCCCCTTGGCCAACCACTAGATGGCAGAGGGCCAATCTTGGCAAACACAACCTATCCTATGGAAAGAATAGCTCCTGGGATTATCAAGCGCAGGAGTGTCAATCAACCAGTACAAACGGGAATTATTGCTATCGATGCAATGATTCCCATTGGTAGGGGCCAAAGAGAGCTTATCATTGGAGATCGGTCTACTGGAAAGACGACCATCGCCATTGACACTATTATTAATCAAGCACGTCTGAACAAAGCCTATGAAAAGGAGAAAAACTATAGGCCATTGTATAGCATCTATGTTGCTATAGGGCAGAAAAATTCAAATATATCTAGAGTTATTGATACATTAGAAAAATATGGTGCGCTTGCCTATTCTATTGTTGTCGTTGCTGCCGCTTCAGATCCTGTGACCTTACAATACCTCGCGCCATTTGCAGGGACAGCTATTGGGGAATGGTTTATGGAAAATGGCATGGATGCCTTAATTGTATATGATGATTTATCGAAGCATGCGGCCGCATATAGGCAAATTTCGCTAGTTTTAAAACGCCCCTCAGGAAGAGAAGCCTATCCGGGCGATATATTCTATCTACATTCAAGGTTACTAGAAAGATCCGCTAGACTGAATGAAGCAAACGGAGGGGGAAGTCTAACAGCTTTGCCAATTATTGAAACGCAGGCTGGGGACGTCTCTGCCTATATCCCCACAAATGTCATTTCCATTACAGACGGACAAATTTATTTGGAGACTGATCTGTTTTATCAAGGGATTCGGCCTGCTATTAATGTCGGACTATCCGTATCACGTGTTGGCTCTTCGGCACAAATAAAGGCGGTCAAGCAGGTTGCTGGGAAAATAAAACTCGAACTGGCTCAATTTAGGGAACTTGCCGCTTTCGCTCAATTTGCAACGGATTTAGATCCTGCAACGAAAGCTAAGTTAGATCGGGGAAGTCGCATCGTAGAAGTCTTTAAACAGTCTCAATATTCACCCGTTGCGGTCGAATTGCAGGTAGCTGTTTTATGGGCAGTTCAAAATGGATATTTTGATAAGATTCCCTTAGATAAAATCAAGCAGACACAGACAAGCCTTGTGGATTATCTGGAGAGCAGAGAGCCAAACATTTTGGAATCAATAAAGGCTAAAAAGGCTCTGGACGACGATATAATCCAATCCCTTCGGAGGGCCCTTGACAATTTCTTTCAAAGTCTAGTGGAATAAGCAACTTGACTAGTTTTATATGGCTACAACTAGGGAAATACGTAGACGAATCAGGTCGATTAAAAATACCGCACAAATCACCAAGGCAATGCAAATGGTGGCGGCATCCAAAATGCGGAAAGCGCAGCAAAGAGCCATAGAAGGAAGGCCTTATCAAAACCTTTTTCAAGAAATTGTTCAAAGCCTTATTCCTCAGGCTGGTCAACTAAGGCATCCTTTGCTTCAAGCACGGCCTATACAAAAAGAAGCTGTTTTTGTCATAGGAACCGATAAAGGGTTATGTGGTCCATTGAATACAAATTTGTTGCGTGAAATTCAGAAGCGCCACAATCCAAACCATCGTTATGTAAGTATGGGCAAAAAGGTAAGAAATTATCTGGCTTTGCTGAAGGGCAATCAAGGAGAAAACCTTCTTTTAGCGGATTTTGAGCTTAAAGATAATCTTTCCTTTCGGGAAGCTAAGAGAATTGGCAATTTCCTGATAGAAAAATATCTAAATAAAGAAATCGATGCCATCTCGATTGCCTATTCCCATTTTGTTAATCCTTTAGTACAACATCCTATCTACCGACGTATTGCCCCAATCAGTCAAGTAGAGTTAACGAAAAAAGACAATACCCAAGAGACCGCTCCAGAAAACTTTGTCCCTTTTAACTTTGAGCCCTCTCCAGAAGAACTTCTGGATAATATTTTGCCCTTTTATATCCATTTGGAAATCTATCAATCTATACTTGATAATTTGGCTTCGGAGCATAGCGCCAGAATGGTTGCTATGAAAAGTGCAACAGAAAATGCTAAAAGCTTATTACAAGATTTATCCTTAGAATATAACAAAGCTAGACAGGAATCGATTACAAAAGAAATTTTAGAAATTTCAACAGCACACTATGCGATTGGATAATAGAATCATTAAGAACAAGAAGCGATGAAAAAAGGAAAGGTCGTTCAAATTATCGGTCCAGTAGTAGATGTGGAATTTTCAGATACAGAGGTTCCACCCATCTATAATGCATTAAAGATCAATTATCAAAAGGAAGGACAACCAACCACCTTGATATTAGAGGTGCAACAACACCTTGGGGATGGTTGGGTGAGAACCATTGCGATGTCAAGCACTGATGGCTTAAAAAGAGGAATGGAGGTGGAGGATACAGGAAATTTTATATCGGTGCCAGTAGGCCCTCAAGTTTTAGGAAGAATCTTTAATGTCCTTGGGGAACCTATTGACGAAAAAGGAGAGGTGCGAGCAGAAAAACGACTTCCTATCCATAGGCCAGCTCCATCCTTATTGGACCAAGACATCAAAGCCACTATTCTTGAAACTGGTATTAAAGTTATTGATTTGATCTGTCCGTTCCTCAGAGGAGGAAAGGTTGGGGCTTTTGGAGGAGCTGGCGTGGGCAAGACGGTGGTTATAATGGAGCTCATCAACAATATTGCAAAAGCCCATGGAGGATTTTCTGTGTTTTCTGGGGTTGGAGAACGTACCCGCGAGGGTAACGATCTTTATAATGAAATGGCTGAAGCCAAAGTGATTTATCTGGAGGATCTATCGAAATCAAAAGTAGCCTTAGTGTATGGACAGATGAATGAGCCACCAGGAGCAAGATTAAGGGTAGGGCTTTCTGGTCTCACTATGGCTGAATATTTTAGAGATGAGATGAAACAGGACGTTTTGTTATTCATCGATAACATATTTCGCTTTTCTCAAGCAGGCTCTGAAGTGTCAGCCCTTCTTGGCCGAACTCCCAGTGCAGTAGGTTATCAACCCACATTGGCATCAGAGATGGGCGCTCTGCAGGAAAGAATTACCTCGACGCGGCAAGGATCTATTACTTCGTTTCAAGCCGTTTATGTTCCCGCTGATGACCTCACAGATCCTGCTCCAGCAAATACCTTTGCGCATTTGGATTCGACAATTGTTCTTGAAAGATCGATAGCCGAACAAGGCATTTACCCAGCGGTAGATCCTTTAGCTTCCACTTCAAAGGCACTGGCACCAGAGATAGTTGGGCAAGAGCATTACGAAGTGGCTAGAGGGGTCCAACGGGTTCTTCAAAGATACAAAGATTTACAGGATATTATTGCTATTTTAGGAATGGATGAGCTTTCTGCTGAAGATAAACTAACGGTCTATAGGGCTAGAAAGATTCAACGTTTTCTAAGCCAACCATTTCATGTGGCTGAAGTTTTTACAGGTATTAAAGGACAGTATGTACCTATTAGCGAAACAATCCGAGGATTCAAAGAAATTCTAGAAGGTAAGCATGATGATGTCCCTGAAGGCAATTTCTATATGAAAGGAACTATTGATCAAATTAGATCTTGATGTCCCATGAGCTTTACTTTGCAACTAGTTACTCCTGAAGGGGTGACATTATCAGAGGAAGTCGAACAAGTTACATTACCTGGTATCGATGGGGAAATGGGTATATACGCAAATCATGAGCCATTGATTACCCAAATTGTACCTGGGGAATTATCGTATACGAAAAATGGTGGTAAGAAATTTTACTTGGCAATTGGCGAGGGTTTTGTAAAGATAACGGCAAAAGATGTCTCGATTCTGGTCGATATGGCATTAAGGGAAGAAGAAATTGAGGAGAAAAAAGTCGAAGAAGCTATAGCTCGTGCCCAGGCTGCTATAAAACAAAAGCTACTTGGAGAAGAGGAACTAGCAGCTACGCAGGCCATGCTACTGAAGTCAATGGCTCAACTTAAAGTCAAAAGACGAAGGCATGGCACCGGAGCCCCACCGATAACACCTAGCTAAGTATTGTTGGCATGGGATAAAAACCAACTTTCAGTTGCTTGAAGCTTTTCTTCTTTCATCTTTTTTATCTATAGATGATTATTCCTCAGCGCATTGAAATCGTGGGAAATTATTTAGCCATCCAGTGGAATGACCTCTCAGAATCTTTAATTGCTTTTGAAAAACTAAGAAAAAACTGTCCTTGCGCTTTATGTCAAGGGGAAAGCACCCTTTTGACTAAGGCAAAAGCTCCAAAGCTTGCTTTTGGACCCAAAAGTATGGAACTGAAAGAAATACGGATGGTTGGCAGTTATGCTTTACAATGTTTTTGGGGCGATGGACATCAAAGTGGCATTTATCCTTTTTCTCTACTTTTAGAACTTGGCAAAGAAAAGGAGTAAAAAAGCTAAGCCATGCAAAAGCTGCTAACAAGGAAGCATAAGCAAAACAATCCATTTGCGGAATCCTTGAAATCTATTCCAGAGGTCGTTCTTTGTGGAATTTCTGGTGGCGTCGATTCTATAGTTCTCTTACACAGCTTGGTTGAGGCTGGGAAAAAACCCATTGTACTTCACTTCGAACATGGCTGGAGAAAAGACGAAGCATTAGATTCAAAACTCGTTGAGGAATTATCGAAAGAACTAAACATAGAGTTTATAAAAAAAAAATCTGAAAAGAGTTTTCCGAAAACAGAAGCGGTAGCCAGAGAAGAGCGTTTTAGATTTTTTATTGATACAGCTCAAAAAAAGAACTGTTATAATCTAGTATTAGCGCATCATGCAGATGATCAAGTAGAAACATTTTTGATGCAACTACTACGCGGCACGGGCTCTAAAGGATGGGGAATGGATAAAATAAGTTCTTTTGGAAAATTAACCATATATAGGCCTTTTCTAGATTTCTGGAAAGCAGACATTATAGCTTTTGCCAAAAAAAACCAATATTGTTGGAGAGAAGATGAAACCAACGACAATGCGCTCTTTTTAAGGAACAAAATTCGCAAAGAATTAATACCGTTTTTAGAAAACAGATTTTCTAAGTCAGTAAAAAAGTCTCTTTGGAAATTTTGTGAAATATTAAGAGAAGAGAAAAAGTGGCTTATCCAGCTCACTCAAGAAATAGCCAGTGGTCCATCGCTTCGCTTTTCCGATCTAGAGAAAGCACCGATTGGAAAACAAAGGTTAGCGATTGGACTATGGCTTAAAAAAAGAGGAGTAGCAGATATCAGTTTTGAAGACATTGAATCGATAAGGAAAATGATTGAGAAAAAGGACAAGAAAAAATGTAATTTAAGTAGAAATTTAGCCGTTATTTTTAAAAACGACGAATTTGTTTTGACGCACCAATGAAGGAAAATCCTCCCGTTTTAGAACCCATAAGAATCAACCGGTATCTTGCATCTTGTGGCCTAGGATCAAGAAGAAGTTGTGAAGCCTTTATCCGTTCTGGTCTTGTCAAGGTAAATGACAAAACAATTAGATCGCTATCATTCAAAATAAATCCGCAGGATAAAGTTGAGTTCAATGGTCAAATTCTGTCTCCCCTGAAAAAGGAGTATTTTATCTTCTACAAGCCTAGAGGATTCATATGCAGTAAGACAGGGCTCATTGGAGAAAGAACCATTTACCATCTCCTCCCTCCATCCTTTCAGAAATATTTCTATGTGGGCAGACTCGATAAGGACAGTGAAGGACTTATTCTTTTGACCAATGATGGTCTTCTGGCCAATAAAATACTGCATCCGAAATTTCACTTTCCTAAAACTTATCTAGTTAGTCTTGCTTCTCCTTTCGACGAAAACAGTAAAAAAGAATTGCTGAGGGGGATGTATATGGAGGGTAAAATCGCAAAAGTGCAAGAGGTTCAAATCAAAGAGAAAAACAGGTTAAAAATAGTCTTAACCCAAGGGATAAAGAGGCAAATCCGACACATGCTATCAATACTTGGCTATAAGGTCACCAGACTACAAAGAATATCCTTAGGGCCTTTAACTCCCAAAGGTCTTAATGTTGGTCAATACCGTCGATTAACTAAGAAAGAAATAGATTTGCTTTATGCAGCCATTGAAACTGCTTCTATAGCAAATAAAACACAATAGTATTTAAATTATGAATACTGACAAAGCCCTTTGGGGAGGACGCTTTCATGAAAAACCCTCCTCTTTATTTACTCGTTTTAGCCAATCAATAAGTTTTGATTGGCGATTATACCATCAAGATATCCAAGGCAGTATTGCTCATGCGCGAATGCTTGAAAAAATAGGAATTATTGACTCAAAAGAAAGCGAAGAAATTCAAAGTGCACTATCGGAAATATCCCATCAGATAGAGCAGGGACAGTTTCAATGGTCGATGGAGCATGAAGATGTTCATATGAACATTGAATACGCCCTTACTCAAAAAACAAAAGCTGGTTTAAAACTACATACGGCAAGGAGCAGAAATGACCAAATAGCTACAACCATGCGTATGTGGGTCAAAGAAGAAGCCCAAAAAATTTTCACTCTTCTCTGTCGACTCCAAGCCATACTGGTCCAATGGGCTGAAAAGCATGCAGACCTAGTTATTCCTGGCTACACCCATCTTCAGCGGGCTCAACCCGTTTCAATTGCTCATCAGATTCTTGCGTATGTCGAAATGCTCGAAAGAGATAAAGAAAAGTTTTTAGCCTGTTATAAAAGCGCGGATGTTTTAATTTTAGGCAGTGGTGCCTTGGCAGGAAGTAGCCTGCCCTTGGACAGAGAATATATAGCTAAGTTGTTGGGCTTTAGTAAGATATCAGAAAATTCAATGGATGGGGTCAGTGATCGCGACTTTGTTCTAGATTTTCTTTATGGAGGAGCATCCTTAGGAATCCATCTTTCGCGGTTTGCTGAAGATATGGTTCTTTGGTCCAGTAGTGAATTTGGCTTTTTAGAATTACCAGATTCCTTTTCCTCTGGTTCTAGTCTGATGCCTAATAAAAAAAATCCGGACACTTTTGAACTAATCCGTGGGAAATCAACACGGCTGATCGCTAATCTCAATAGATTATGCATCCTATTGAAATCGCTGCCCCTGACTTACAACAGAGATCTACAGGAGGATAAAGAACCTTTATTTGATTCTGCTGATACAATTGAAAGCAGTCTTGAAATTCTTATAGCCCTGATACCGGAACTAAAAATTAAGAGGGCTAATTGTTTGGAACGAGCAAAAGATCCCCTCCTATTTGCCACAGACATTACTGATTGGCTTGTGCAAAGGCAAATTCCCTTTAGGGAAGCTCATCATAAAATTGGTGAACTCATTGGTTATTGCGAAAAAAATTCTATTTTATTATCAGAGGCGCCAGAGTCAGTTTTATCTCGGATCCATCCGGATCTTCCTAAAGTTTGGAAAGAGTTTTTTGATCCACAAAAATCTTTGGATAGAAAAAAAACAATCGGGGCCCCTAACCCAAGTTCTGTCAGGCAAAGGATTGCACATTGGAAAGAGCAGCTAAAAACGATAAATGCTTTCTAAATTGACATCCTCCCCATGCCTAAAGGCAGGGGATTCCTGGAGATAACTGACCAGATTTAGCCAGGGCAAGCTCTCCGATGAGGGTGTTGAGGT
>Ga0080006_1144601_pt1 | contig 131927 bp, 130 predicted proteins | sample RS3BMetagenome_FD_69209 | JGI IMG/M metagenome (GOLD analysis project Ga0080006, IMG submission 69209) | Ferric oxide microbial mat and aquatic microbial communities from Rainbow Spring, Yellowstone National Park, USA - RS3B (SPADES... ...
TCCGCAGCCCTGATGGACTCCGGGGCGAGGGTCCCAACCAACGCCCCTCGACCCCTCAAGTCGCAGATGGCCTCGCGGTCAGGCTTCACGCCCCCGCACTTCTCCGTTTCTACCCTGCCGGCCAGCTCGCAAGCAAGAGACGCGAACCTTGCCCTTCTCCCTCCGCCATCAGCGATTCTCTTCAGCTCTCCCAGGACGCAGTCCAGAACGACTGGCCTGAACCTTCCTGCCTTCTCAAGGATATCCTCGTACCAGGTTGTTGGCTTCTCCATCACAGCCACCAGGAAGCTGCTGTCGAAGACAACCTCTTTCTCCGTGCGCATCTGGCAGCTACTTCAGAATCCCTGAGCCGATAAGCCTCCACCTCTCGGCTATCCTCCTGCTTATCGCTGCCCTCATCCCGGGCTCGACGCAAACTGGCTTCTTCAGGTCCACCTCCACCCTTCTGTCCCTGGCCGATGTGACCTGTGCAACAGTCGAGCTTGTCCCGACGTTCAGCCTCAGCTGCTCCCCCACCCTTATCTTCTCGACCTTCACAAGGTCCGCAGAGCCCACGGCGCTCTCGAACAGGTCCACATCCATGGTCAGATGCTCAAGCGTCGGGGGCAGGCTGCCCGGCTTCCCGAGCACGCTCCCCACCATCTGGTCGCTCTTCGTGTAGGTCGGGTCAAGGAGAGTGCCTACAGCAACGAGGCCGCCTGGGCCCACCCTGTCTGTGATTCCGGCACCGGTACCAAGGCTTGCCACTCTTGTCATGACGGGCACGTACTTCCCGCTCCTTTCGTCCGGCATCCCGGGCCTGATCTCTATCTCCTCGCCAACTCTCAGCTCCCCCCTCACAAGGCTGCCACCCAGCACGCCTCCCTTCAGCTCCTTCACGTCCATTCCTGGCCTGTTCACGTCGAAGCTCCTGACGACGTACATGAGCGGGTCGGCGCCCGTGTCCCTTTTGGGTGTCGGGATGACCTCCTCTATCGCCTCTATCAGTGCGTCTATGTTTATCCTCTGCTGGGCAGAGACGGGTATCACTGGCGCACCCTCGGCTATCGAGCCTGCAAGGAACTTCCTTATCTGCTCGTAGTTCTTGGTGGCCTCCTCGTCGCTCACCAGGTCTATCTTGTTCTGGACGACCACTATCCTCTTCATTCCGAGCATCTGTAGGGCCTGCAGGTGCTCCCTCGTCTGCGGCCGAGGGACGGGCTCGTTCGCTGCTATTACGAGGAGGGCTCCGTCCATCAGGAAAGCGCCCGCAAGCATGTTTGTCATGAGGCTCTCGTGGCCAGGACAGTCGACAAAGCTTGCTGCCCTCAGGAGGACAGTCTCCCTCCCGCACACAGGGCACCTGGTGCTGGTAGAGTATGTGGCAGCGCCGTGGTCCTCCGTGCACCTGTAGAAAGCCGCGTCGGCGTATCCTACCTTTATCGTTATACCCCTCCTCAGCTCCTCGCTGTGCGCACTCGTCCAGACGCCTGTTATCGAGGCAACGATAGAGCTCTTGCCGTGGTCCACGTGGCCTGCAGTCCCTATGTTAACCTCAGGCTGCCTGGGCAGGAGCTGCCTCTGCGGCCTGGGCTCCGAAATCAGTCTCTGCTCGGACAAAGTGTTCTGGCGTCATTCTTCATCCTTTTTAAGTTGCGCCCGCTGCTCATCTGACTCTCCTCACGCAGCGCGCCATGCAGCTGAGCACCGGCTCAAAGTTATTTACCGCAGAATTCCAGGGAGGTTGCACACGCAATGTCCCGCCCGTCAGCCGTCCCCCTTGCCCTTCTACTTTCGCTTCTCCTGTCCTTGCCGGGGGGCGCATCAGCCTTCGGCGCCGCCCAGGCTTCAACCTCTGACACGCCCTCCTCCTCCTCCTTTTCCATCTTCCTCAACTGCCCCTCCGGGAACATAACGTTCTCGCTCCCCTCCTCCCAGGGCTCCTGCTCCCAGAGCTTCCTCTATGGGAGGTACACGGGCATCTCCCAGTCTGTTGTGGGTCCGCCGAAGGCTGAGTTCTACGCCGCGGGGGCCTCAGGGAAACTGAACGTCACATACAAGCTCGTTGACGTGACCTCTTCCAAGACTCTCCTTACCGGCTGGGCCGCAGGCTCTGTTTCGGGGGGAAGCTGCAGCAGCCCTGCACTGCTCTCCGGCAGCGGGACAGCTGCCCCTTCCGCCGCACTGAGTACTGACGATACACTCGAGCTTGAACTCACACCCCTCTTGATAGGAAGCGGCAGTCCTCTCCTCTGCTCTGGCGGGAGCTACCCCTCTCTCGTCACTGCAGGCACCACGCCCCTCCTGGGCGGCTCTGTGGCTCTCCTGACAACAACGCTCACGCCCGGAACTCCCAGACAGGCGAGTATCGGGGGCTACGGCGGTGTCTCCATCTCGTACCTCAACACAGCGGGCCAGACTTTCACAGTGCTCGTCTACGGTCTCGTTAGGGGCGGGACTGGCAGCCCTGTGGGGATTGTTGTAACATCCATAACTCTCTCGCCAAACCAGAACGTGACTGCATTCCTTGCGATGTACGGATTCCAGTCAGGTTCCTACACTGTCACTGTCTTCGCTGTCACCGCAGGCGGCGTTCCCCTGACCTCGAGCCGGACAGCCCAGGTGAGCCTCTAGGTGACCACTGAATGAGTCGGCTTTTCTACGCTGTGGCGGCCACACTCGCAGCTCTCCTATTCTTCTACTCCGCGCCTCTCTCCTCAGCTCTCTCCTACACACTTGTCGTCCAGACAGCCGCTCCGTCGTACTACGGTTCCCAGCCCATAGTCATATTTGGGAAGGTCAACCCTGCCCCAGGGCCAAATACAGCCGTTTTCCTTTCCATCATTAACCCAAGCGGGAAGGTTGTATTCGTGAACGAGGATGCAGTTAATGGAACAACAGGCGTCTTTTCAGATAGCGTAGTCCCTGGCACGTCCTCAGACTGGCTCGACGGGACCTACGCTGTCAACGCGAGCTGGGGCGCATACGGGCCTCCGCTCCGCGCAGTGACAACCTTCACATGGTCTTCGACTCAGACTGTAACCACTTCTACAACCACGGCACAGGTCCCAGAGTTCACGCCGGGAGCTGCCCCACTTGTGCTCCTTCTTTCCCTCCTGGCTGTCGCCACGCTTGTGAGGAAGTTCAACATCCTCGGAGTACGATAGCCTGAGCAAAGGGCCTGGCCCGCCCGCCTCCCGAGCTTGCCTCTGGAGCTGCTCGTCTGAATGCCTCAGTCTTTTTATTCCAAGCCGCCGGCCAGGCGAAAGGGATGAGGAAAAAGTCCAGAAGGGGTAGGCTTTCGACTTTCTTCTTTCTTCTTCCCATCCTTGTAATAGTGGCAGTGGCAGCGTACCAGATCCTGTCGTACTCTTCCACGCAGAACGGCGTGCTGAAGGTCTATGCCATAGACACAAGAAACGACAACCTCACGGGAGTCGGGGCATCGATAAACGGCGTCTCTGTCCAGCTTCCTTACACGGCGGTCCTGGCCCAGGGCGAATACACCGTGACATACTCGAGTGTTAACTGGTTCATAACGCCGAGCCCAAAGCACGTTACAGTGCTCGCTGGGAAGACGGCCTACGCCATAGGAGTCTACGTCCCGAGGCCAGTGAACGTGGCAGTCACGCAGTCAGGCTTCAACGTCTCCTCTGTCACTGTCCTCCACATCGTGACACCCTTGGTCATCACAAACGCCGGACAGGACTACGTGGTGCTCACTGGCTTCCCTGGAAGGGGGAATGTGGTACTTGCGGGCGGGCAGAGCTTCACGACACAGTTCAACGAGACGGGCACATTCCAGGTCCAGCTCCTCTTCTCGAAGTTCATCCTTACAGTAGACTCGGTTTGACGCCATGCGGCCTAAAAGGCGGGACATTCACACGCTTTCCGCATTTCAACCCTGATTTCGAGCTGAAAGGTGTTTCTCGCGGATGAACTCCCGCGCCTGCATGGGTATGGATTCTGAATCTGTTTGGGAAATCCATCCGCCCAATCTCTTCCTTCTGATGCTTGAAATCGCTCTTAGCACGGCTGTTCAGGCTGTAAGAGGCAAGAAATAGACAATTTGTCCACCGTGTTTATATATCTACCCCGCAAGGAGGCCCTCGCGAAAATATAAAATGAACACGCTTACGAATGCGTATACCAAGAAACTTAGCTCAGGACTGATAGCATCGCTACTCATACTTTCATCAATTGTATTCCTTGCGCCAGCAGTTCTCCCGGCCCACTCAACGAATTCGGGAGTTACGATCAGCCTCGTCTACCCGTACGCTGAAGTCAACACCCTTACAAGCAGGGTGATTAAGATCACGAACCCACTAGGCAACCCTGGAATCACCTCGATCGCGGTTAACCTGCCTCAGGCTTCTGCGCAGTCGATTGTGAGCACAGGCTCGGCCTCTCCATCGAACAGCGCGCCGTCGTTTGTCGCAGGTTTCACCTCCTTCGCCGGAACTCCAAGCGGCGCCGGAACCGGACCTTGGACGATAGTCTACGGCCTCGCGTCCAGCGCTCCCAGCGGCTCGGTGCTCCTTCCAGCAGGGGCGGCGGGTAAGATCAACTTCGTCTTCACATCAGAAGCGAGCGAGTCCACTCCAGGCGTGGTCGACTCCTATCCCATCACTGTGACGGTCACCTTCGCCGACGGTTCGACTGCGAGCTCGGTGTTGACCCTTTACGAGGGGTCGGCAACGAAGTCGGTTACAGTCGTGACCAACGGTCAGACGACCTTCACAGCGGGAGCGGGAATTGGCATAACGACTACCGCTGAGACCAGCGGAAACGTCGGTGACCAGGGCGTCCCACTGAAGTTCTTCTCCAGTGAGAGCGCCGCCGTTGCAGCCGCCGGATTTACGGACTCGTTCTCGCCGGCCAGCGGAACCACAGGTTCCGCCGGCACAATCACAAGCTCCTATATGTCCACGGCAGCCGACGTCTCAATTGGTGCGGCGACCTACTCACTCTCTGCTGATGTCGGCACTCCGACTGCATACGACACCAACACACTTGCAGTGACACCCACCGCCGCGCTCACGCTGAATCCGGGTCCACCCACCCAGTCCAAAGTAACTACCGCCTACGACGTAGTCGGTAAGGCTGTTGACTACGTGAACTCGCCAACAGCACAGGCTATCGGAATCACACTGGCAGACCAGTTCGGCAACCCCGTAACAACCTCGGCCAGTGGAACGGTCACCTTGTCAGCGCTCCAGGGCACGCTCTCGGCAACTTCGGGCACAGTCACCAATGGTGTGTTAACGACATCCATCACCTACGCTCCGATAAAGTCCGGCGCCAACCTACCGTACGGGACCTTCGACCTCATCAGCTCATCGCTGGTGATATCGTCAGGTCCTCTGGCAGGGACGTACGTCGGGTCATCGGCTCAGCTCTCGATTGGATGTCTTGCAAGCAATTGCGCGACGCCCCCGACCCCTACAGTCACCTACTTCGCTCCCTCGGGTACGCCAGTGGCAGGATCGACCATCGGCCTGTCCATAACCCTGGCTACCCAGAAGGGCATCCCGGTCAACTTCACCCTGACAACTGACGCTAGCTCGGCGGGACCCTACACCGGTACCTTCGCCAACGGCAAGAGCTGGATTGTTGTCTACACCAACAGCCAAGGCGTAGCAGCAGCCAACTTCACTGCTGACACAACAGCTGGCGACTCTGCGGATGCCGGAGCCACTGTTAACACTCCGACGACTGCCAACCCATCCCACACGAACTCAGCAACACCGACCTCAGGCATCGTAACGGTACCTGCGGCAGCCTCTCAGCTGAAGATTTTGACGTACAGCAGCTCTTCTCTCACACCCTCAACGGCAACCTCCTACGTAGGACCCTCACACCATCTGTACCTGAACGTCAAGCTTCAGGACAAGTACGGCAACACCGTATCGTGGAACAATCCGTTCTCGCTCCAGATCGGGATTACGGCGTCCGCGGGAGGACTCAGCTCGACCACCGTCTATATCACTAACGGCAGCCCGGACACTGCAACGAGTGGATACTCGATTCAGTATACTGCACCCGCGACCCTGGGTGCCATCACTTTGACGGCCTCGACGTCCCAGACAGGGATTTCGAGCGGCACCAAGACAGTCTATGTCGTAGGTCCTAACCCTCTAGTATTCATAACTTCACCTACTTCAGCAACAACGACCAGCTCGTCTATTACAGTCTCTGGATATGCGATACCCTCTCCAGCAGCGTCAGCAGGTACTCTGGTGGTAACCATAAAGTACAGTCTTAACGGAGCAGCAAACGTAACAGTCCCAATAACAGCAACTAATGCTTCCGGCGCATCGTTCTTCAGCTTCGGGGTCAGCCTCGTTTCTGGTACCAATACAATTAAAGTCTACGGCATCGATTCAAACGGGAACACAGGTTCAGTATCAAAGACTATAACAACGGTTCCACCCATTGCATTTGCAAACTCAGTTAAACTCGCAGGAACACCGAAGCATACCAGCATAGGTGGATTCAACGGAATTGCGGCAAACTTCACCAACTTGTGGACAACCTCACAGAACCTTGTCGTCTTTGCAGTGTGGAAGAACAGCGCGGGTCAGACAGTCGCGGTAACAACCGCAGGACTGACACTCGCGCCAGGAGCGAACGGCACTGCGTTTGCTCCTCTTGTCAGCCCACTGCCTTCAGGCACATACACAGTAAACATCTTCGTCATAACAACAGGCAACAGCCCAGTCTCATCAACAACAACCATCACTGTCAGTTTCTAGCGGTGACTCCAATGAAGACACTCCCAGCAATCATCGCAATAGCACTTGGATTGGCCCTCGTGTTCGTCCCAGCTGTGAGCTTCGCTGCGGGCTCGATAACTTTCTCGAGCCCAGCACCAGGGAGCTCATACAAGGGAACACAGAGCTACACGATAGCAGGAACAGTCAGTCCCGCCCCAGGTGTGGCTGACAACGTCTACATAACTGTGAAGAACCCATCCGGAGCAACTGTGGATGCGGCGAGCGTCTCGGTTACACCGAGCACGGGCGCCTTCACCTACAGCACTGCCACGGGTGGCACCTCCTACTGGGTAACGGGAACGTACACGATCACTGCCACAGACTCGTACGGAGCCACTGGTACAACAACATTCTCGTACACAGCGGTTGCACCGGCGCCTACGGTGTCCGGTCAGCCGTTCCAGATAAGGGTGATAGCCCCGGACCAGGCATATCCTGGCGAGACTGTCAACATATTCATAGAGACAACATTCAACGGTACTCTGGCTGGTAACGCAACGAGTGTCTCCTTCCACGCGCACGTGTGGTGGGTCTCCTCGCCCAACGCTACCGCCGGGACTTTCCAGCTCCTACCGGCTCCAAGCAACTTTGCAACAGGTCACTACATAACAAGCTGGAAGGTGCCCAGTAACGCTGCTGTCGGCAGCGTTGCCTGGATACACGTTCCCGGCTCCTACAAGGGCTACACCACGACAGGGGTGGCTGGCGTGACTGTGGTGACAAACCCTGCCGCCCAGCAGACAGCTCTTACAAACATACAGAACTCGCTGACACAGTTAACAAGCTCACTCTCAAGCATACAGACATCTCTAACAGGCATAACCAACACACTCTCCCAAGTCACAGGCTCACTCTCAAGCATAAGCGGGGCGCTGGGCACGCTCCAGACAACAGCAAACAACGCAGTAACACAGGCACAGAACGCAGCAACGCAAGCAAGCAACGCTGCGAGCGCAGTGTCTAGCACGCAGACATACGTGCTCGTCGTTGCAGTACTAGCAGCAATAACACTAGTCCTAGAGCTAGCTATTTTGGTAAGAAAGCTGTCCTAAACAGATAGCTTTCTTCCCCTTTTTGTTTTTCTCCAGCAGACAGCGTAAGCCATGCACCGTCGGGGCTTAAATTCGTCCCGTACCTTTCATTCGATGGCACGAAGGAGGGCGCTCAGCTCTGTCTACGGCTTCATCGTTATCTACATGCTTCTCATCGCTGGCCTTGCTGCGATAGCACAGGTCAGCGGCTCTGAGCTCTCTCTCAGGCAATCAGTCCAGAGGGGCGAGATGCTTCAGTCGGCCAGGCAGGGCGAGCACCTGTCCCTCTACCCCCTCGCCTCGTCTCTTGCTGTGGTCAACGACGGCTCAGTACCCTCTCAGCTCAGATACATACTTGTGAAGACACAGACAGGCCTTTCCGTCCAGCCCTCCTCCGTCTCACTGCCAGCTGGCTCCTCCGTCCAGCTCCCACTCCCCGCCCACGCCCTTGCAGAGGGTGTTGTCACCTCCCTCGGGAACGAGTTCTGGTACCGCCCTGCGAACGGAACATCGATTCCAAGCGGCTGCGGCGGCGGAACAGCAACTCTGACTGTCTACCCCTCGCCAGCCGGCTCTGGCAGCACTTCCCCTTCCGGCGTGCAGTGGTACTGCATCGGTCAGTCAGTCCAGGTCTCAGCAGCACCATCATACGGATACGCCTTCTCCTCCTGGCTTGGCACAGGGAACGGCTCATACACTGGCACGTCCAACCCGGCCACAGTCCTTGTCGGCTCCCAGCTCACCGAGGAGGCGCGCTTCATCCCAGGAATCAGTGTGCTTTCTCTCTCGCCCACAGTCGACGGCTACGCACCCGGCCAGACTAACACCGTCACAGTCACAGTCTCGGGCGCACCGCAGCCAGTCACACTCTCAGCCCTGAACGTCCCGCCCCAGGCCACAGTCACTTTCAGCCCGGCCACATTCACAGACTCCCTCTCCGGCTCTCACTCCACCATGTCTGTATCCTACTCCGGCCAGTCATACGGCACCAACTACACGCTCATGGTGCAGGCGGCTGGCTCGGACGGTGCTTCCTCAAGCACAGCATACAGAATTGTTGTCACGCCCCCAAACGGCTACTCTCTCATGTCCACATGCTGCTACAGTGTCCTCAACCAGTTCACGCCCAGGCTCCACAGGGCTGCCTACTGGCAGGGCACTTACTTCTCCTTCATGATAGCCTCCTCCACACTCTACTACGTTTCCACTTCATACGCCGGTGGCGAATGGGGGACGTCCCAGCCAATACCTGTCGTGGGTTCATGCGGCGGCGGCATCCCGTACGACGTCGCGCAGCGAGGCGGCCAGATACTAATAGCCGACCTTGTTCCAGCATACGGCATCTTCTTCAACTTCGGCACAGCGGCGGGAAGAGTAATACAGTGGCACTTCCAGACAGGCCTGAACTGCGAGCTCGGTGTCGGCGTCGCCACCAGGTACTTCGCATACACGCCGGGGGGCCAGCTTCCGATTGTATCGGTCGCCGAGGACGCGGCTGGGAACGTGTGGATTGCCACAGACACGTACGACCAGACGGGCCACTTCCACCTGGAGGTTCTTGAGATGGGCCTCCAGGCAGTCTCGCAGATATGCTGCAGCAACGTGCAGCAGTGGAACGAGGCCTACGTCTCTCAACCCTACCAGTACCCTGTCCTTCCCTCACTCTTCACTCTTGCAAACGGAGACGTTGCAGTCGTCTACTCCCTCGACTCCTCTCAGTGCCCCGGCGAGTACGCCGTCTACACCTCAGACGGAGGCACCACGTGGAGCCAGCCTCTCGGGCCTGAGACGACTACACCCTCCTCCTCCTCTCCACTCTGCATCGCCTCCTCATCCGGCACACAGATAGGAGACACAGTATACTTCGGCGGAATCAACTCCGCCGGGTCTCTCTCCTTCTGGTCCCTTGACCTGGACACGCTGTCCTTCTCAGCTTCCGGAGCTATCGCCTCAGGCCCATCATTCGCGTCCATCACTTCAGTCGGCTCCATCCTGGCGATCTTCTACCAGCAGTCAGGCTCACTCTACGCAATCAAGAGCTACGACGGAGGCGCGACCTGGAGCTCCCCGACCGCCCTGCCTGGCTACAGCGGCCCCTTCACACTGCCTGCGAGGTCGAACACATACCAGGTCCAGGCAGTGGGCGTCTCCCCGGGCGGCTACCTCCTCATCGACCTATACACGGTGTAGGAGGCAAGCATTCATAATACCTGCCCCCTCGGAGTGAGCTGAGATAGCGCTGTCGCCCAGACAATCGGATGAGTGTCCAGCATGAAGATACTCTGCATCCTCTGGGGCCCATTCGGCCACAGGATGGACGAGCTTGCAAAGGCTGTTGGCGGGGATAGGCTGAGCGTGACAGTGCTCTACGGCCCCAGGTACTTCGCACCCCTTCGCTACCCAGCCCTCTTCCTCCTCACACTCGTGCTCCTCCACTCGAGGAGGCCTGACGTCGTCTACGCCCAGAACCCACCCGTCTTCTGCCCGCTCACCTCGCTCATCTACTGCAGACTGCATTCGAAGAGGCTTGTTGTCGACCACCACGCTGTCTGGAGGGCCAAGACTGTAGGCGGGCCTGTGGGCGGCGCGATAGGCCTCCTGGAGTCGTTCGTCGCCTCTGCAGCTGACGGGAACACAGCCCCCCACGCTGTCTGGGGAAGGGAGCTGGCAAGGATGGGCGCCAGGAGGCTTGCTGTCGTCCACGACCACGTGCAGAGGAACGTATTCGGCAGGGACGAGTCAGTCAGGAAGAGTTTCGGTGCAGAAGGGATTCTCGCAATCGCATCCCACGGGGGGCACCCGCTTGAGAGACTGGAGTCAGAGGTGGCCGCCGCCTCCATGCGGAAGGACCTCACACTCGTAATCACAGGCCCGGAGGCGAAGCTGAAGTCGAGGCTCCCGCCCGTTCTCCCTCAGAACGTCCGCTACGCCGGCATGCTCCCGATTGAGGTGTACCTGAAGCTCAAGGCGTCAGCCGACTTCGCTCTGAACATAACGGACGAGCCGAACACACTATCCCACGTCCTCTTCGAGTACGCGGCAAGCTCACTCCCTGTTATATCGACAAGGTCTGACGTAGTCGAGGCCGTATTCGGCGACTCACTGCTGTACTCAGACTCCTCAAGGCCTGGCGACGTTTCCAGGGCGATCGAGAGGATTCTCCAGCCCGGTGTCCTCTCTGATTACAGGTCTAGGATATCTGCCCTCTACAGCGAGCTCGAGAGGAGGCACAGTAAAGAGGTCTCCTCTCTCATCTCCGTCGTAAGAGGGGAACTCTTAAAAAACTCAGGGCCAGGCACAGATGGCAGCCTGGTGCCAATGGGACAGAGAGGTGGTGGCGCATGAAGGCGATAATCCTGTCTGGAGGCAGGGGCCTGAGGCTCAGGCCTCTCACGGCCAACCAGCCCAAGCCACTCGTCCGCGTCAACGGCAGGCCAATCTCCGAGTACCAGATAGAGTGGCTCACGAAGGGAACGGGGATAAGCGGCGTAATCTTTGCCTGCGGCTACAAGTGGGAGAAGCTGAAGAAGCACTACGGGAGCAGGTACAACGGCGTCTCTGTGAGGTACAGCGTTGAGGAGGAGCCGCTCGGGACAGGAGGAGCTCTGAAGAAAGCGTTCTCACTCCTCGGGGAGGCGAAGACAGTCGTGGCCACAAACGGCGACATAATAACAGACCTGCAGCTGAAGCCTATGATAAGGGCGCACAGAAGGTCCGGGGCAGTGGTCACAATGCTTGTCGTCCCATACAGGTCCAGGTTCGGCGTCGTCCACATAGACGAGAATGGTGCTGTCAAGATGTTCGAGGAGAAGCCTGTCTTCCCAAGCATCTGGATAAACGGCGGCGTCTACGTGATGGACGTCCAGAGGGTCGCGCCACTTCTCCCTGAAAGGGGGGACGTTGAGAGGGACACCTTCCCCAGGCTCGTCTCCAGGGGTGAGATAATGTCCTACAGGCACGACGGCAGGTGGTGGTACATCGACTCCGTCAAGGACCTGAAGGAGGTTGAGAGCGAGCTAAGCGCTCAGCTCTCTCCCTAGCGCCTCTGCCACTCTCTTCCTGTTGTGGCATGCCGCGTGGTGGCCACCACCAAGCGACTCGAGTGGCGGATACTCTGCTCCGCAGACCCCGGTTGCGAAGGGGCACCTGGGATGGAGAGTGCAACCTGGCGGCGGGTTCCTGGCGCTTGGCATCTCGCCCCTGAGTACAAACCTCTCCTCCCTGCCTCCGTCTGGCAGGAAGTGGGCCGATGCAAGCAGCGCAGCCGTGTACGGGTGCGAAGGCTCGTAGAAGAGCTGGTCGTACGTCCCCATCTCCACTATCCTGCCAGCGTACATCACAGCGATGCTGTCGCACATGTGCCCGATCACAGACAGGTCGTGGGAGACAAGCAGGTACGTTATCTTCATCTCCCTCTGGAGCTGGTTGAACAGGTTGAGAACCTGAGCCTGCATCGAGGCGTCAAGCGCGGAGGTCGGCTCGTCCAGTATGAGCATCCTTGGCCTCACAGTAAGCGCCCTGGCTATCGCCACCCTCTGTCCCATCCCACCGCTCAGCTCGTGCGGGTACCTCTTCAGCACAGACCTGGAGAGCCCGACCCTCTCGAGGGCCTCGAGAGCCACATCCTCCTCGTCCTCCCCCCTTCTTCCCATCCCCTGTGCCCTCACTGGCTCAAGCACTATGTCCTTCACAACCATGTGAGGGTCGAGGGACGACGCTGGGTTCTGGAAGACCATCTGAACATCTGCCCTGAGCCTCTTCAGCTCCTCCCCCCTCGCTCTCGTATACTCCCTCCCGTCGAAGAAGAGCCTGCCAGCAGTCGGCTCAGTCAGCCTTGCCACACACATGCAGAGAGTGCTCTTCCCGCTCCCGCTCTCGCCTGCTATCCCGTATGTGGTCCCCTCCTCCACCTCGAAGCTCACACCGTCGACAGCCTTTATCACAGCCCTCACCCTGTTCAGCAGGCCCTCCCTCACGCTGTAGTACTTCCTCAGACCCTCCACCCTCAGAAGGCTCATCTCTTCTCACCGTAGAGCCAGCACATCACCAACGTGTCCCCCCTCCTGAAGTACGGAGGCCTCTCAACACTGCAGATATCCATCGCGTAAGGGCACCTCGGGTGGAACCTGCAACCTGAAGGGGGCGATGTCAGCTCAGGGACCTGCCCCTGGACAACTGGAAGCTGCCCCTTCTGCTCTCCCCTCCTCCTTGGCCTCGGTATACTCTTCAGAAGCGCCTCTGTGTACGGATGCATGTGCTCCCGTATCACCGACTCCGAGCTCCCCAGCTCAACAACCTCCCCTGCGTACATCACAGCTATCCTGTCGCTCACCTCCTCCGCCACGGCTATCGAGTGTGTTATCAGCATCATTGAGAAACCCCTCTCTGTCCTTAACCTCTTCAACAGGGTGAGGATCTGTGTCTGTATTGTCGCGTCCACAGAGCTTGTCGGCTCGTCAGCCACTATCAGCTTCGGGTTCGCCGCAAGCGCCATCGCTATCATCACCCTCTGCTGCATCCCTCCGCTCAGCTCGAACGGGAATGAGTTCATTATCGACTCCGGGTCTGGCAGCTCAACCTGCCTCAACAGCTCCACAGCCCTCACCCTCGCAGCCTCCCCCTCCAGCCCGAGGTTCTCCTTCACCACACTCAGCAGCTGGTCCTTCACCCTGAATACAGGGTTGAGAGATGTCGATGGGTCCTGGAAGACGATCGTAACCTCCTTCCCCCTTATCCTCCTGAGCTCCCCCTCCTTCATCCTGAGGACGTCCCTGCCCTCCAGCTGGACGATCCCTCCAAGAACCCTTGCGTTCCCTGGGAGAAGCCTGATTATCGCGTATGCAAGTGTGCTCTTTCCGCTGCCGCTCTCTCCCACTATCCCGAGCACCTCGCCCTTCATCACAGAGAGGCTCAGCCCCTGGAAGAGGCTGAGCACACCCCTCTCTGTCTCAAAGACAAGCCTCAGTTCCTTCACTTCGAGAAGAGGAGGGCCGCTCACTTCCCTGCCAGCCTCGGGTCCAGGTACTGCGTCACCCTGTCTCCAATCAGGTTGAAAGAGAGGACAAGAAGGAAGAGGAAGAGACCAGGGAAGACAGGGTACCACCAGGCGGTCGTTATGAAGTTTGTCGACTCGAACACCATCACACCCAGGTCTGCCGTTGGAGGCCTCACACCCAGTCCGAGGAAGCTGAGACCTGCCTCTGCCAGTATGCTCCCTCCCATGTCGAGAGCCATCTGGACTGTGAGCGGGGCGAAAGAGTTGGGAAGTATGTGCCTGAATATTATCCCGAGCCTCCCAACGCCAGCGGCCTGAGCTGCAAGCACGTAGTTCTGGGACTTCACAGAGAGGGCCTGCCCCCTTGCAAGCCTTGCGAATGTTGGCCACCACACGACTCCAAGAGCTATGAAAACGCCGTAGAAGCTGGGCCCGATTGTGGCAAGTATCACGAGAGCAAGTATAACATGCGGGAAGGAGAGGAAGACGTCAGTTGTCCTCATCAGAACCTCGTCCACCCAGCCCCCGATGTACGCTGCAGTCATTCCAACGAGAAGGCCTATCACAGTTGCTGTCACGACTACAAAGAGACCTATCGTGAGCGATGTCCTTATCCCGAACAGCACCCTTGTGAGCAGGTCCCTCCCGAGTATCTCTGTTCCCAGGGGGTGTGCAAGCGATGGGGGACAGACACCGCTTATCTCCGTCGCAACACCAGGGCAGCTAGGCGGAGGGACTGCTGCCTCGCCGTACCCCTGCGAAGCGTACGGCGAGACGTAAGGGGCGGCAACGGAAAGCAAAGTGAGCGCCGACACAACAGCAAGACCGAAGACGAAGAGCCTGTCCCTGGCCAGAACCCTCAGCGTGTGCACAAGCCTGAACACGTTCCAGGCGTCTCCGCGTGGCGTGTCCCTTAGCCTCACGCTACCTCGCTATCCTCCTGTCGAAGTAGATCTGGAGCGCGTCGGCCGCGAAGTTGGCTACAGCGTAGAATATCCCGACAACTATGGCCAGCCCCAGTATCAGCTGGTAGTCAAGCGCACCGCTTATACCAGTCGACGATATCCCTGTCCCTGTAGAGTTCACGAGTAGGAATCCAAGCCCAGGGAAGAGAGCGAAGACCTCCTCCACGTATATCACGCCAAGCGTGGAGCTGTATGCGAAAGTGAGCGCAACAGTCACTATTATCGGGGGGAGTGCGTTCTTCAGAGCTAGCCTGTAGTTCACTTCCCTCTCCCTTATCCCGTAAGCCCTCGCGGTCCTGATGTAGTCCTGGCTGAGGACTGCCATCACAGACGACCTCGTCTGCTTTATCACAAGCCCGATCGGGTAGAGCGCGAGCGTGAGAACTGGCAGGACCATGCTCCTCGCTATCGCGACGAAAGCGGCGAAGTCACCTGTGAGCAGGCTGTCTATCAGGTAGGACCCTGTCACCGTCTTCACGGGGTGAACGTTGAAGAACAGCAGGCTACCCCCGTAGGAGGCGTTAGGCAGTATCCCCAGGTATACAGCGAAGACAAGCTGGAGTATAAGCCCAAGCCAGAACTGCGGGAGTGCCACAGAGCTCACGGAGAATATCCTCATCAGTGAATCGAACCTCCTCCCGGGCCTCCTGGCCGCCTCCACACCAAGCGGCACACCTACAGCTATCGCAAGGATCGTTGACAGAGCTCCAAGCGTCATGCTGTTCGGAAGGGCCTGCAGCACGAGAGGGAGAACGGGCGTGAGTGAGAATGTGAACGATATACCAAGGTTCCCAGAGAGGACCTGCTTCAGGTATATCAGGAACTGGACGTAAAGAGGCTTGTCAAGCCCGTACTCATGCGTCAGCCTGGCTACCTGCTCAGGCGTCGGGTTCTGGCCGGCGAGAAGGATGACCGGGTTCGATGGGACGACGTGAGACAAAAAGAAGGTGATTGTGATGGTCCCTATCACGACCACCACAGTCAGAAGGGCTCTTCTTGTCAGGTAGGCCCCTACGTTCAAGCCGCTCACGGGGAGTATCTGAGCTGGTAGACGAAGATGTAGTCAAACCCGTAGAACGGATTCGGGACGTATCCGTGGACGTGTGGGCTGAGCACCCAGATCTGGTCCTCGGCGAAGAGGCCAACACCCGGTGCTGCGTCGTAGAATGCCTGGTTGAGCTGTTTGAACTCTGCGGCTGCCTTCGACGGGTTCAGGGCCTCGTCCACCCTTGCCTGGTTCAGTATGCTGGTGAATGTGGAGTTGGTGTAGTAGCTCCAGTTGTAGATTATCACCTGCTGCCCGTTGACTGTCTGGATCGCGAACAGCTCATTCGGCACAAGCCAGGGGTCTGCTGTTGCACCAACCCAGTTGAGCAGAAGTATATCCTGCGCCTGGCTGCTCTTTGCGTACGATAGAGGACCTGGCTGGAATGTGTTGCCAGTCTGCGGGTTGAAGTAGCCTGCCTTCTTTGCAAGCTGGCCAAAGTTCATACCCTGTATGCTCAGCGTGACGCCGAGTGGCTTCCAGTCAGTCTGGAGCACCTGTGCTGCTATGCTGAGGAACGGGCTCCCAGTGGAGTACGTGACAGTCCACGTTACGTTCAGCCCTCCCGGGTAGCCTGCCTGCTTTAGAAGCTGCTTCGCGAGCGTAATGTTTGCGGACGGACCGTACCTCGGCGCGTTAGGGTCGTAGAAGGGCTTGCCCGGGTTTATTATCCCGCCGAAGGGCTGACCGTATCCGAAGTATGCCTGGTTCACGACCTGGTTGTAGTCTATCGCAGTGAGGAGAGCCCTCCTCACGAGTGAGTTGTTCAGGTACTGATGAAGTGTGTTGAAGAGGAGCCATATGGCTGCAAAGGACGGCCCTGTCTTCACCTGAAGCCCCGAGCTGAGAAGCTGAGGCACGTACTGGTACTGCCCGCTCACACCTATCACGTCAAGCTGTCCAGACTGCGCAAGCTGGACAGCTGTGTTGACGTTTGTGACGAACTTGTAGACAACCCTTGTGTACTGCCCCGGATGCCACCCGCCCCAGTATGACGGATATGCGTCAAGCTCTATCTGGCCCTTGGCAAGGCCTGATGCTGTTGAGTTTATTGTGTACGGGCCGCTCCCGTCGTCGTGGAAGCTCACGAACCAGTTGTGAAGCCCGACGGTGTCGTTGGCAGCGCCAGAGTACTTCAGTATGTTTGGACTGAACATGAAAGCTGAGTACGCAGATGAGGTAACAAGTGGCATATTCGTCGGCGAAGACATTGTGAAGTTCACTGTGTAAGGCCCTGTCGCCGTTACGCTCTTGAGAGAGCCCCACACATCTGGCGCGTCCCCACCGTTCCACTTCACTATGTTGTCCACGGAGTACACCACTGCAGTCGAGTTGAACGGAGTGCCGTCGTGGAACCTGACACCCTGCCTGAGCGTGTACTGCCACTTCGTGTAGTCAGAGTTATGAGTCCAGCCAGTCGCAAGCCCGGGGATAACAGTCCCGTTGGGGAGTATGTAAGTGAGTGTCTCGTACACGTTCTGGACAACGTCTATTGTGGACGTCGACCTGGGGTCCATGTCGTTCGAGGGCGCGTTCCTCTGTATCACAAGCGTTGGCACAGGCCCCGAGACAGCCGAGGTGCTGGTTGACGTGCCCGTCGCTCCACCTGGGGGAGATGGCCCTATTGTCGAGTAGTAGTAGAATCCAGCCGCAGCGAGGACAACGATCACGATGACAGTGATAGCGACTTGAGTTCTTGAAACGCCGCTTCGCGTTTTCATCCTTCGGCGCTGACTTGTTCCCACCCATTTAAAAGTGTGAATCCTGCTCCACCCACGCGTCTCTAGCCCACGCGGGAACCGCTTATTACACGACGCGCTGTCACCGGCGCGGCCTTGATGCACGACCTGTGTCTCGACGAAGGCCTCGTTCAACCACTCTACGACAGCTACTGCCTTTCGAACGTCCGCGGAACAGTCATGTCTCTCTTCGGCAGGAGTGAGAAGAGGCTGCCCGACGACGTCTTCGATGGTGTGAGCCTGGAGGGCATAGAGAAAGTCGTCCTGTTCGTCTTCGACGGCTTCGGGATGAGGGAGTGGAGGAGGCACACTGATGGATTCGTTGGAGCCCTCTCAAGCAGGGGGAGAGTCAAGGAGATAACATCCACTTTCCCCTCAACCACATCCACAGCGCTCACAACGATATCGACAGGCCTTACGCCCCAGCAGCACGGGCTGATAGAGTGGTACCTCTACGTGAAGGAGCTTGACGAGATCATACTTACGCTCCCTTTCTCCCCACTCGGCTCGAAGGGCTACGACGTCCTGCTCAAACGCGCAAGCCCGCGAATTCTCTTCAGCGGGACGCCAATCTCAATGGAGCTTAAGCGGGAGGGAATCGGGACGTACAGCTTCCTGAACAGGCAGATAGCCAGGACAGGCTACTCCAGGTTGGTGCACGCAGGCTCCACAGTCGTGCCCTACGCATCGTCCTCGGACCTTACAGTCGCGCTCAGGAGGCACCTTGAGTCATCCAATGGCCCTTCCTTCTTCTACGTCTACTGGAGCTTCATAGACACGATAGAGCACTCGTACGGCCCTGCCACAGACGAGTCCGACCTCGAAGCACACTCCATATCTCATGCCCTGAAGGTCGGCCTTCTGGATAGGCTCAGCGGCCAGGCTGCGTCCCGCACGCTGTTTCTTGCGACAGCCGACCACGGTCAGATATTCAGCCCTTCAGAGGAGGCTCTCCTCCTCAACAGGTACAGGAAGCTTGTGAACAGCTTTGCAGTCAGTAGGAGGGGAAGGCCTGTCCTCCCCTGGGGCTCGCCGAGGGACGTGTACATCATGGTGGAGCCAGAGATGCTTGAGGAGACACTCGCCTACCTCAGGGAAAGAATAGGAGGTGTCGCCGATGTCATAAGGGCAGAGAGCGCTGTGAGAGCAGGCCTCTTCGGAAGAGGGAGGCCGAGCCGCAGATTTGCCGACAGGGTCGGAAACATAATGCTTCTCCCGAGAGGGACAGGCTCCGTCTGGTACAGGCACCCTGGCGTTGAGCCCCCGCACCTCAAGGGACAGCACGGCGGGCTCCACCCTGACGAGATGAGGATACCATTCGCGGCTGCGAAGGCCTCCTCCCTCACCTGAGCCTTCACATGTACTTCTCTATCTCCTTCCTCAGCAGGTACCTGTGGCACCTCTTCTCGTCTCTGTCTGTGCATAGAAGTGTTATCGTGCCCTTCCTTGCCTCCTCGGCCAGCGACCTGAGAACCTCCTCCTTCCCCTTCAGGCTTGACACGTACTCCTTCGAGAACTCCTCCCAGCTCACCCTGCCTGCCTTCCATCTCCTTATCAGCTCCCTCTCCGTGCCAAGCTCCTTCATCCACACGTCCACCTTGTCCTTCGAGACGCCCCTCGGCCAGAACCTCATCACGAGTATCCTCTTTCCGTCGGAGCTCTCCTTCCTGTCGTAGACTGTCTTGTCAGTCCTTATCATATCCCCTCCTCCCTCCTTATCCTCATGAACAGCCCCACCATCATCTCCTCCGTGAGCTTCCCCGTATACGTGTTTCTCGGGCTCGGGTGGTAGCAGCAGTAAAGCCTCGGCATCCCGTCAAGCTCGTACCTCGCACCGTGCTCGAACCTCATCCCTCCTACATTCACACCCCTCTCCCTTGCGTACCTCTTGACAGCCTGGAAGGCTCCCTGGCCGAGTGCCACTATAGCCCTGGCGCCAGAAAGAAGCGAGAGCTCCTCCCCCAGATACCTGCTGCAGTTCCTGAACTCTGAGGGGGCGGGCCTGTTGTCCGGCGGGGCGCACTTCACTGCAGCCGTTACATAGCAGCCCTTGTAAACAAGCCCGTCGTCCCTGCTCTCCGAGCTTGGCTTGTTCGCGAATCCAGCCCTGTAAAGGCACCTCACCAGGAACCTGGAGGACTCGTCCCCTGTGAATATCCTCCCAGTCCTGTTCCCTCCGTGCGGCGCAGGTGCCAGCCCCACTACGACAAGCGCTGCCCTCGGGTCCCCGAAGCCCGGAACAGGCCTCCTCCAGTACCTCTGCCCCCTGAAGGCAGCCCTCTCAGGGACACTCTCCCTGAACTTCACCAGCCTCGGGCAAAGCCTGCACGACACAACACTTCTTGCTACTTCCTCGAGCGAGGAGTGGCCCCCCAACGCTGCGGCAGGCGCAAAGGAAAATTATTAAGACTCACCCCGGCGCGAGCGGCCATGCAAGCTGGCTTCCAGAGGGCGATACGCTCTGAGGAGCTCCCGCCGGGCAGCATGAAGACAGTGAGGGTGGGGGGCGAGTACGTCCTTCTTGTGAACACCGAGGGGAGATACTACGGGATGGGTGCGATATGCACTCACGAGGAGTGGGACCTCTCAGAGGGCAGCCTCGACGGTCATTTCGTCACATGCGCAGGGCACGGCTCTGTCTGGGACCTCACGAAGGGGACCGCAGAGTTCGACGAGCCCCTTGACCCTGAGCCTCTCTACGACGTGGTGGAGAGGGAGGACGGCTTCCTCTACGTCAGGCGAAGGGGCTAGGCAGCTCAGGCACCACCAACCATAAAATGGGTCCGGCTCGGGCCAGGGACCAGGTTGCTTTTCGCCAGGCTAGGCGGCGCCGTCGTCAGATGGCACAGGCTGATAATCCCTGCCTGGGTCGTGCTCCTGTTCCTCTCCTACCCTTTCATCCTCCAGGCTCCCCGCTCAGTCTCACTCGAGCAGGGCTCGACATCCCAGCTCGGCCTCGAGTCCCAGGTGGCCCAGCACATTATCAGCACCGAGTTCGGCAGCTCCTACTCCAGGCAGTCCCTGGTTGTCGTCATCTCGTCACAGAACGTCACGACGCAGGCTGTCAGGTCATTTGTGGAGGAGCTCTCGCAGAAGCTGATGTCCGAGGGGAACCTCACAGGCCTCGTCTCAGTCAGCACTGTCTACTCCTCTGTCTCAAGCCTTCTCGGGCACGTCGTGAAGCTTGACGCTCAGCTCACGAACGGCACGGAGACACTCAACCAGCTCCTCTTCGGTGTGCCCTCTCTCTTCCTTGGCGTGTGGCAGTCCAGGTTCAACGGGAGCGTGGCCGGAATACAGCAAGCGCAGGAGGCAACTGCCCAGCTCCTCTCCTCGAGGATAACGAACCAGACAGAGCTCTCTGCTGCCAAACAGTACCTCGGACTCTTCGCATCAGAGCTCTCCCTCTCTTTCAAGGATTACCCTTCCCTCCCTCTCCAGGCAAGGCTCTCCCCGACACTGAGAGCTGCAGGCTTCGCGCTCATCAACTCCACCTACTTCCCGCAGCAGCTCAGGCAGCCTGCACTCGAGGACATGGCGCACTTCTCCCTCTCCAACTACACCTCGCCTCAGGCTGTCGAGAGGTTCGTAGTCTCCCTTGTCCCGCAGGTCTCTGTCTTCTCGAGCAGGCTGGCTGAATCGGCCTACCCTGTCTCGGCCGGGAACATCTCCCTCGACTCACTCGTGAACTCTGTGGTTGCGCACCCTGATAGGTACGACATACCGCCCCTCTACTCCTCGACTGTATCAGGCTTCGTGAGCAAGGACGACAGTATGATGCTTGTCTCCATCACATTCACAAACGTGACAGCTGCCGACCTGCAGACTGTAAGGGGCACTGTCTCCTCCCTCTCCGCTTCACACGGCCTCCACGGTGTTGCTGTCACGGGGCAGCAGGCACTCCAGACTGACATAGTCACGACAGAGGTGCACGACAACGACGTGATACTCCCGCTCACTGTCTCACTTCTCCTGATAGCAACAGCACTCTTCTTCAGGTCAGTACTCACACCTTTCGTCTCGCTCGGAACGATATCCGTCGCCCTGGGGATAGCCCAGTCAGTCATAGTCTTCGTGGCAAGCTACGTATCGAAGGTTGACGTCTCCACACCGACCATCCTGCTCACAGTCATGATAGGCGTCGGGACAGACTACACAATATTCCTTCTTGCAAGGTACAGGGAGGAGAGGGTGAGGGGGCGCGAGCCTCGGGAGGGCATCCTGCGGACAGTGACATGGGCTGGAGAGAGCATAGCCACAAGCGGTGCAACTGTGATCATATCCTTCGTATTCCTCGGCTTCCAGCCGATAACATTCCTTAGGAGCCTCGGGCTCGTCGTTGGGCTTGGCGTCCTGATAGCGCTTGCAGCCTCACTCACACTGATACCCTCGATAATAGTCCTCCTCCCAGACAGGATCTTCTTCCCGAACAGCGGCAGCAGGTTCGCCTCATACGCCTCCAGGGTGAGGGACTCGCTCGAGAGGAAGAGGGGCTACTTCTCGCGCTCCGGCGTCCTGGCCATACGGCACGCGAAGCTAATCCTTGTCCTCTCCGTTGTAGTCACTGCCCCGGCGCTCTACGCCTGGGCCAACATCAACCCGAGCTACGACTTCCTCAGCTCTGCCCCGAGGAACCTGGAGAGCGTCTCCTCCTTCAACTCACTCACATCATCATTCGGCGCAGGCACAGTCTTCCCCACGTACGTAGTCATGCAGTTCAGGCAGCCTGTCTTCTCTGGCGGCGCGTTCAACATGAAGGAGCTCCAGCTCATAGACCTTGCGAGCAACATCACTCTCTCAAACGGCCAGGTCAACTCTGTGACAGGACCCACAAGGCCAGGGGGGCAGAGGGTTGACTTCTACCATCTCGGGAGCGACACACGCTCCGCCTCCATCATCTCGAGCATGAGGGAGAACCTGGGGAACGACACGAGGTACGCACTCCTGAAGGTCAGCCTGAGGGAGTCCCCGTACACACAGGCCTCGATCTCAGCCACTGAGAGCCTCAGGTCCCAGTTCCGCTCGCTTGCCTCCAACTACAGCCAGTACATAGAAGGTATATACGTGGGAGGGGCGGCCGGGAGCATAGTCGACACGAGCAGTGTCGTCAACTCAGAGTTCTACCAGGTGATCGGCTACGTCACACTTGCAGTGGGCGTTGTCCTTCTCTTCGTCCTCGGCTCCCTCTTCCTCCCTGTCTTCGCAATCGCCTCTATAGTGATGAGCATAGCATGGACGATCGCAGCAACCCAGGTGGTCTTCGGCTACCTCTACGGCTTCCCGATACTCTTCATAACGCCGCTCACACTCTTTGTCCTCCTTCTCGGCCTTGGCATGGACTACAACATATTCATACTCACAAGGATAAGGGAGGAGGCATCCAAGGGGAACAGCCTGAACCAGTCGATACTGACCTCCATCCAGAACACAGGGGGAATAATCACTGCAGCAGCAGCCATACTGGCTGGCTCACTCGGTGCCCTCATGCTTTCCTCGAGCCTCCTGCTGAAGGAGTTCGGCTTCGCCTTCGCATTCTCGATACTGCTCGACGCGATGGTTATGAGGACATATGTAGTTCCGGCAGTCATGTCCCTCATGGGCAGGTGGAACTGGTACGCGCCCGGCAGGCTGCAGCGCGTGAGGCAGAATGAAGCAGGATGAAGGCGAGATAGACAGGGAGGTCCTTGAGGAGGGCTGCTACTACCTCTCGGAGCTCGGCCTCCCAGTAACAAGGATAGCTGCCGAGTTCGGCGTATCGACAGCAAAGGTCCGCTCAATGATACGCTCCTACTCCAGGAAGCTGCGCGATGGGAGAATCACCCCTGGGAGCTTCGACAGGACATTCTGGGAGGACGTGAAGAAGGAGGCTGGGGGGGACGTGAAGCTCACATTCGTCTCGGAGAAGGGCTTCCACCACGCATGGAAGTCAGAGCTGAGGAAGCTCGACGGGCCTGCGCTCATGTCAATCTTCGAGTCGAGTAAGCGCTTCCTCGATATGGACCCGAACAGGCGCTTCCTCGACTTCCCAGTCCCCGCAGGCTACGACCCACTTGCCCTCCAGAGGGAGGTGAAGAGGGCAATCGAGGTCATCTCCTCCCTGCTCAAGGAGAAGTGGGAGGGGGAGGAGGAGGAGAAGGAGAAGGAGAGCGGGTAGGTTTAATTCTCTTCTGCGGCGCGGTAGGTGCGTGGACAGAAGCGCCCTCTCCACGATAAAGGAAGAGGCGGCGGAGACGCAGGTCCTTGTCTTCGCCGGAGGCATGGGGACAAGGATGGGGACATCGACTCCCAAGGCCCTCCTTGTGCTCAACGGGAAGACACTCATCGAGAGGTGCATCAGGCTCTTCTCCAGCTGCGGCTTCAGGGACTTCGTCTTCCTACTCGGGCACGGCCACGCTGAGGTGCAGGAGAAGATAGGGAACGGGAAGAAGTACGGTATAAATGCCTCTGTCTCCGTTGACCCGCGCGTTGGCTTCGGGAGGGGCCGCTCCCTCCTCCACGCTGTCAGGGGCGGGAGGATAGACAGGAAGAGGAGGTCTGTGATAACCTTCCCGGACGACGTCTTCACAGACAGCCTGATGCCTGTCAAGGTCCTTTCAGAGCACCTGTACGGCGCGAGCTCACTCGGCATAATCGCGAGCCTTGTCCTCACAAAGGGCAGATACTGGCCTTACGGTGTTGCCGATGTCGACGAGAGGAACATGATAACAGGCTTCGCCGAGAAGCCTTTCATCCAGAGGCCCACGTCTGTCGGAAACTACATCTTTGAGCCGGCTGTCTTCCCGATCCTCGAGAGTGTCATAGACATGGAGGGGGAGGGTAGGTCAGAGCTGGAGGTCACTCTCATACCAGAGCTGGCCAGGCAGAGGAAGCTCTACGGCATCTTCATACCACCCGACTCCTGGCTCCCCATCAACACAGTGAAGGACTTCGCCGAGGCAGAGAGGGCCCTGGGCCAGAAATGAGCCTCCCTCTCTCCTTCCTTCAAGGTTAAAAAGGAGTGCTGGAATCCAGACAAGAAAAAAGATGCCGCTGGACGGTGTTTCGAAGGAGGGGCTTGTCTCGCTCCTCCGCAGGTTCCAGGGTAGGAGGGTTCTTGTGATAGGCGACCTTATAGTCAGCAGGTTCGTCGAGGTAGCTGCAAGAAAGCTTGCGAGGGAGGCGCCCGTCCCCGCTGGGGACTACGTGGGAGAGACATTCCTGCCAGGTGGGGCTGCGAACCTTGCGCGCGAGCTCGTCTCCCTGGGCGCCACTGTCTCTGTCGTCGGGCTTGTAGGCGCCGACGAGTACGGCTCATGGCTGGGCGGTGAGTTCGACAGGAACGGTGTGGACCGAACAGGCGTCCTCACCGACCAGACAAGGCCCACCTCCCTGAGGACATGGATAATGGTCAACGGATTCCACACCCTGAGGATAGACAGGGAGGACAGGAGGGACGTCCCCCCTGCCATGTCCAGGCGGCTGCTCTCTGAGGCTGAGGCCAGGATAAAGGACACGGACTGCGTCATTGTCTCCGACTACGACAGGGGAGCTGTGACAAGCAACCTGATAAGCGGCGTTGTCTCAGCGGCCCACTCCTCGGGCAGGATAGTAGTGGGCCAGCCGAAGATGCACCACTACCTCGACTTCGGGGGAGTGACATACCTAAAGTCCAACCTTCAGGAGGCTACTAACGCGATAGGAATGACGATAGTTAACGAGACAAGCCTCAGGAACCTGGGTGTGAACCTGCTCAGCAGGCTAGACTGCAAGGCGATACTGATCACCAGGGGCGAGGAGGGTATGACACTCTTCGACAGGGAGAACGTGACTCACTTCCCGCCCCTTGGCGGCAGGAAGAACATGTTCAGCAAGGTCGGTGTCAGGGACGCAATGACAGGTGTCTTCTCTCTCGCGGTTGCAGCTGGCGGGAATGCTTACGAGGCGACATGCCTAAGCAACATAGCTGGCGAGGTGAGGAGCGAGCTTCAGAGGACAGCCTCTCTTTCAGTCCACGACCTCGAGCTGAGGGTCGAGCAGCTCGACGACTTTATCCAGAGGGTGGTCCAGGCACCTGTGAGGAGATAGCGCGGGATGGAGGCTGCGCAGGAGGTCCTCAGGCTCAAGGAGATAGCAAGGAACACGAGGAAGCTCATACTCGAGAGCCTCGCAGAGGCCGGCTCAGGCCACCCGGGCGGCTCACTCTCTGCAGTCGAGCTTCTCGTCACTCTCTACTTCCACGTGATGAGGCACGACCCGAAGAACCCGAAGTGGGAGGACAGGGACAGGTTCTTCCTGAGCAAGGGGCACGCTGCCCCACTCCTCTACGCAATACTTGCCCAGGCAGGCTACTTCCCAGTTGATGAGCTGATGACACTCAGGAAGCTCGGCTCCCGCCTGCAGGGCCACCCAACAACAGAGATACCAGGTGTCGAGGCGCCAGCAGGCTCAGAGGGCATCGGCCTCTCCCTTGGAGTCGGTACCGCCCTCGCGTGCAAGCTAGACAGGAAGGGCTACAGGGTCTACGTCCTGATGGGCGACGGGGAGCAACAGGAGGGCGAGGTCTGGGAGGCGGCAATGTCTGCCTCGAAGTACAGGCTCGACAACCTGACGGCGATAATAGACAGGAACGGGATACAGCAGGACGGCCTGACGGAGCAGATAATGCCCCTGGAGCCGCTTGCCGCGAAGTGGAGGGCCTTCAACTGGAACGTTATAGAGGTTGACGGGTACGACTACATGCAGCTTATCGACGCATTCCAGCTTGCAGAGTCCGTCAGGAACAGGCCAACGATAATAATTGCACACACAGTAAAGGGCAAGGGGATATCGTTCATGGAGTGGTCACCGCACTATCACGGCACGGCTCCGCCAAAGGACAGGATGCAGGACGTCCTGAGCGAGTTGAAGTGAAGCATGGAAGTGAAGATAGCGCCCTCCATAGCAGCCGCAGACCTCTCGAACCTTGGAAGGGCTGTGGAGGAGGCAGAAGCTGGCGGAGCTGACATGATACACCTTGATATAGCGGACGGGCACTTCGCCCCAAACATAACCTTCGGGCCCGGGACAGTGAAGGCGCTCAGGAGGTACACGGACCTCCCATTCGACACACACCTCATGCTCACAGACCCGCTCGACTACGTCGAGAGATTCCTGGAAGCGGGCTCAGATATCATCTCCCCTCACGCAGAGGTGCTAGACGGCAGGAGTTTCGATACTTTCAGCACAAAGGCAAGGCGCGGGGGCGCTAGGGTGGGGCTTGCACTCAGGCCAGAGACAAGGCTCCCATCATGGGCGAGGAGCAGGCTTGACAGGCTCGACGTGCTCCTCGTGATGACAGTCAAGCCAGGCTTCAGCGGCCAGAAGCTTATCGAATCTGTCCTCCCCTCCATCAGGGAGTACTCCGACCTGAAGCGGGAACTTGGGCTCGGCTACGAGCTGGAGGTGGACGGGGGAGTCGAGCCTCAGAACGTTGGCAAGCTTGTCACAAGGGGAGCCACAATCCTAGTGGCAGGCGCGAGCGCATTCAGGCGCGGGAGCGTCTCGGATGCGATAAACGAGCTGAAGGAGAAAGCAAGGGAGTCCGTGGTTGTGAGATGATGCTCCAGAAGACAGCCGCGATGAGGGACGCCTACGGTGAGGCGCTCCTTGAGCTTGGCTCGGCCAACGAAAGGGTTGTTGTTGTTGGCGCGGACACGACAGGCTCTCTGAAGTCAGGAGTCTTCGCCACGAAGTTCCCCTCACGCTTCTTCAACGTGGGCATAGCGGAGCAGAACCTGATAGGCGTCGCTGCAGGGCTCGCACTCGCAGGCAAGATAGCCTACGCTGGCACCTACGCCATATTCGTGCCAGGAAAGTGCGTCGACCAGATAAGGAACAACGTCGCGTACCCTAACCTTGACGTCAAGATAGTCTGCTCTCACGGCGGGATCTCTGTCGGCCCTGACGGTGCCTCCCACCAGCAGGTTGAGGACATTGCAATAATGCGCGCCATCCCGCGAATGAGAGTTGTGGTCCCAGCTGACGCCGTCTCCACAAAGGCAATAGTGAAGTCGATCGCTGAAATACGAGGCCCCTTCTACGTCAGGCTCGCCAGGCCATCAACACCTGTCGTCTACGCCGAGGGCTTCGATTATTCCCCCGGCAAGGCGAACGTCCTCCTTGAGGGGGACGACGTCGCGATACTTGCGTGCGGCATACTCGTCCCCGAGGCGCTGAAGGCTGCTCAGTCTCTGAAGCAGAAGGGCGTGAGCGCATCCGTCATCGACATCCACACAGTGAAGCCACTCGACTCGGAAACAGTCCTGAAGTTCGCGCAGAGGTGCGGCCGAGTTGTCACGGCAGAGGAGCACAACGTACTAGGGGGTATGGGCTCAGCTGTGGCCGAGGTGCTCGCAGAGAGGAGGCCAACGCCTATGAAGATGGTCGGCGTGATGGACACCTTCGGTGAGAGCGGCGAGGCGTCTGAGCTGATGAAGAAGTACGGCCTCACCTCCGCCAACATAGAGCAGGCCGCCCTCTCTCTTGTCTCGGCTGGCATGTGACCCGCCGGGCTGTTCTGCCGCTTCAACAGCCGTTAGCATTTATATAACCAGCCAAAACAAAAGCTCAGTGCCTTGAAGTTCTTCCTCGACACGGCAAGCATCTCCTCGGTCAGGAAGCTCAACGCGATGGGCGTTGTGGACGGCGTGACAACAAACCCCACACTGATATCCAAGGAGGAGGGCGAGTTCGAGGAGATAGTGGTCGAGATATGCAAGGAGGTGAAGGGCCCAGTGAGTGTCGAGGTGATAGCCACTGACTACGACGGGATGCTCAGGGAGGCAAAGCAGTACTCTAAGCTTGCGCCGAACGTTGTAGTGAAGGTACCGATGCTTGCAGAGGGGCTGAGGGCAACGAAGACACTCAGCAGGCTGGGGATACCTGTGAACGTCACACTCGTATTCTCCGCAAACCAGGGCCTTCTGGCCGCGAAGGCAGGCGCCTCCTACGTCAGCCCCTTCATAGGAAGGCTCGACGACATAGGGCACAGGGGAATGGACGTTGTCGAGGACCTTGTGGCTATACTGCACAACCCCAGGTACGGCTTCAAGTCAGAGGTCCTTGTTGGTAGCATCAGGCACCCGCAGCACGTCCTCGAGGCAGCCAGGGCTGGTGCAGACATAGCAACGATGCCTCCGGATGTTCTGGAGAAGATGGTCCAGCACCCGCTCACAGATGCGGGCCTCAAGAGGTTCCTCGAAGACTGGCAGAAGGCAAAGAAGTCGAAGCCGTCGATAACTGTCTGAAACGGTGTCACTTCAGATGAAGTACATGACAGATGCACACCTGAGCGGTCTCGCGAAGGAGCTCAGGGAAAAGGGGATAGACTGCGAAACTGTTCACATGATGATGCTCGGGACAGAGGACTCCCGGATAAAGGTAAGCGACCCTGAGATAGTGAAGTTCCTGGTTGAGAAGCACGGGGGCGTCGCACTTATCACCCTCGACAGCGAGCTGGCCGAGTACTGCTCCAAGTTCGGCATCCCGTGCGTTAGGGTCCAGGACGTGGTCGCCAGCTACATCTCGTCCCGGTAACGTTTTTACGGGCTCACTCTCAGCCAGACAGCCATGGCAACGAAGTACGTTCTTCCACCACTTCCATACAAGTATGGTGATCTAGCACCTTACATCTCAGAGAAGATAATGACACTCCACCACGACAAGCACCATCAGGCCTACGTCAACGGCGCTAACGCAGCGCTTGAGAAGCTCGAGAAGGCCAGAGCTGGCGAAATACAGATAGACGTCAGGGCTGTACTACGCGACTACAGCTTCAACGTTGACGGGCACGTCCTCCACTCCATCTTCTGGCCAAACATGGCGCCACCGGGCAAGGGAGGGGGGAAGCCTGGCGGGAAGCTGGCTGACAGGATAAGCAAGGACTTCGGCAGCTTCGACAAGTTCAAGGCTCAGTTCAGCGACGCGGCAAAGACAGTGGAGGGGAGCGGCTGGGCCCTCCTCCTCTACGACAGTGAGACAGACCAGCTGGTCCTCACCCAGATAGAGAAGCAGAACTTCATGCACCTGGCGCAGATGCCGATACTGCTCGGGCTCGACGTGTGGGAACATGCGTATTACATTGACGTGGGCCCTGACCGTGCCAAATATGTCGAGAATTGGTGGAATGTCGTCAACTGGTCCGATGTGGATTCTCGTCTCGCGAAAGCTGTGAAGTAGAACTTCCCCTCCCTTCCATATTTTTTAGCCACGCATTGACTAAAGGTAGTTTTTCTGAGCTTAGCTTTACGGTTGGCACCGAGTCCAAAAACCTCTTAATGTCTCTCTTTCTGTAGATTCTCAGATGATACGAGGTGCTCGTACCGACCCTCTTTGAATGCTGAACTGACAGCTTTGGTTCTATACCCGTCGCCCGAGTAATGAGACTCTTTGTAAACATCAAAAGCTTCCAGTCGGTGTTACATATGTCAAGGCAAATCTTAGGGGTGCGCCTGACCTTCTCTCGAATTATCTTGACGCAACCCTCGGCATCGAAGAATCCCTCCACAAATGCCATTTGACCCTGTGGTCCTGATATCTGTTCGATGAGCCTGTCTACACGGGTGAGGTCTCTCCGTATCGTCTTAAATAAGAAGTAAAGTTCTGCGTTTCCCACCCGCACGAACCAAGCATTTTTTGCGCCATACTTGTAGTTTTTCACAACCCTCCCCAAGCACACCGAAAGCTTCTTTGCGAATTTCGAAGTAAACTCACGCTCTCCCACAACTCCTACTTGGAAGTTACCACGCCAGTGGTAAGCCCACCCGTCACCAAGCAATGCTCCTAGGACGTAAAGCAGTTCCACGACCTTGTTGACCTTTCCTGCTCTGTTACCGAGCGGGTCGGACCCTTTGAACCATTGATAAATTGTTGATTTAGTGAGACCATACTCTTTTGTTATGCAGTTGACCACATCTACGCGAGGGTAACTATCTCGTAACTCTACGAATTTCCGATATGCATTAATGCGGCTTTCAAGTGCTGGTACACGATGCAATCTCTGTATTCTCTTGAGTTATCGGGAATATAAATACACCAATGACCAGATGCCAAGCGCAAGCCCAGGTGCTTTGACCCTGAATCAGCGAGTCATTAATTTTGTTTGCTTGGGATAGGATGCTATGGCATCGGCCTGAGAAGTTCCTCTGTTCACCTTATCTAGAGAGTCGTGTCGTGTGAGATCAACGATATCAGGCTTACGTTCAGACACATCTGTGGGGAACATCAGCAGGCAATATCTCTTCACCACCTGGCCCAGCACGCATCGGCCAAGCGGATACCCTACAGCGTTGCAGTCTTGCAAGCAGTTGCCTCAAATTGCTCTCTATATGCGGAATCATCTTGATTATCACAGGCGTTAGAGCTCCACAGGACGTGTCAGGTGGCCAGACTTTGCTCCATCGCGAACAGATGGAATGGAAGAGAGATGGGGATGACAACGGAGGAGGAGGGAAGATAACAGAGCTGCTCACAGCACCACCCACCCGCTATCACCTCATCTCAGATGGGGTTAGGCCACTCTCCACAGACAGCGAGCTCCAATCATCGAAGCATTAATCGAATCGGGCGAGCGGGCAGTGCCCATCCAAACGGCCACACAAGCCGGGGAGATGGGGCAAGAGTGCATAGAGTTAACCCTCTGGACACATTCATCTTGTGTCCGTCAGCGGCTATCTTCATGTGATAAGGAAGATAGTGTTATTTGCTAACTCTTCTCTCTGACTCCAGCCATCTTCGACGCGAAATCTGAAGTGACTTCGACAAGCCTCTCCACATCCGCGCCGTCGTGAGCGAGGGAGACGCCACCCGGGTGTCCAGGCAGGACGAATATCCCTTTGGAGATCAGCCAGAGGGCGTACTTCCTCTGCATCTCCAGGTCTCCAGAGGCACTCTCCTCCGCGCTTCTTGGTTCTTCATTTGAGAAGTGCGTCAGGAAGAGCGAACCCATGCCTGTTGTGTGAGTGGTCAACCCCTTCTCAGAGAAGGCTTCATCGACGCCTTTCCGCAGGTCGTTTCCCAGCTTCTCCAGGGTGGGGTAGACCCTGCTCCTGTTCTTCCTCAGATACCGGATAGTGGTCAGCCCAGCTGTCATCGTGAGCGGGTTCTCTGAGAAAGTCCCTCCGCCTATTGCCACAAGCCACTCCTTTCTCCTCGGGTCTGCCATCGACATTATCTCCTTCTTCCCGCAGACAACGCCTATCGGGAGCCCTCCACCCACTATCTTGCCCAGCGCTGCGATGTCTGGAATCACACCGTACCTCTCCTGCGCTCCGCCCAGAGAGACCCTGTAGCCTGTTATTATCTCGTCGAAGGCCAAGAGAGCGCCCTCCCTGTCTGCCAGCTCCCTCAGTGCCTTGATGTACTCCCTTTCTGCAGGTATGCATCCCCCGGCGCCAAGCACTGGCTCGAGCAGTACCACTGCCACGTCCCCCTTGAACTCTCTGACGGCCCTCTCAGCCTCCTCCACGTCGTTGAACCTCACGGTGTGGACGTGCTCCTGCTCCCCCTTCAGTATACCAAGGCTCTCCGTGGCGTCGAAAGGCCTGTGGACGCCCTTGTTCAGCTCCGTGTTGTAGCCATGCCATCCGCCTGCCATCTTCAGTACCTTCCTCCTCCTCGTGAACCCCCTGGCAAGCCTCACAAGGTACATCGTGGCCTCCGCTCCTGTGTTGCAGAACCTCACCATCTCTGCGCAGGGTACAGTCCTATGAACCTCCTCTGCCAGCTCGACTGAGAGCCTGCTTCCCATCCCGTAGTGTGTCCCCCTTCTCACCTGCCCTTCAAGTGCACGGACAACGGCGGGTGGTGAGTGCCCCAGTATCAGAGCCATGTGGCCCATCCAGTAGTCGACATACCTGTTCCCATCCTCGTCCCAGATGAACTTTCCAGCCGCCCTCTTCACGTAAATCGGGTAGGGCTCGTAGTACCTTGCGTTGTGGCTCACGCCGCCTGCCATCACCTTCTCTGCCCTTTCGAAGAGCCTCCTGGATGCAGTGGTCCTCCTCTCGTAATCCACTCCCATGGGGCGTCTCACGCAGCAGACAGTATTTGAAACATACAGTGCTGCTCCGAATACACTACTGAACGCCGCTCTTCTTCGCACTCACAAGGTGCGTCTGGACAGAGTGGACCACGATTCCTGCAACCATTGTCAATGTGCCTATGGCAATTGACAGAAAGCCAAGGCTCAGTATCATCAGGGCCGACAGACAGACAGAGAAGAGCTGGACGTATGGATAGCCGCGCGAAAGGTACCCACCACTCAGTCCCCTCCTCCTTGCAACCATCACCTCGACTCCTGAAAGCATGTACGAGAAGATCACGCCGAAGTTTGCGACAAGAGCTATGGCCCTCACGTTCCCGAGTGCGAGGGAGGAGAGCATCAGAGCCGCAATCATGGCTGTCGGCAGCTTCTTCCCCCTGCCAAGGGCTGAGGGGAGGAGGCAGTCCTTCCCCATCTGCCCTGTTGTCCTTGAGCCCGCTATAATAAGAGACAGAGTGACAGTGAAAGTTGCAGTGAGCGCTGCTGCTTCAACCACAAGGCTGACTGCTACAGGCGCCCTGACAGCAGAGAGGGCAAGCGAGACAGGGTTCGGGGCAAATCCGTACGACCTCCAGTTCATGGCGAAGACCATAGCGAAGACAACAAGCATGTACAGCACTGTGCTGATTCCGAGGGATGCAATTATTGCGCGCGGCACATTCCTCGCGCCTTCCTCGACGTCGGGAGTGAGAGTTGATATTGTGTTGAAGCCTGAGTATGCAAAGAAAGCTATGCTTGCTGCCTGAAGAGTCCCGAGCGCCCCGCCTGGGAAGACAGGCTGGAAGTTCGACTGCGTGTACCTGCCAAGCGCCAGGACGGAAACTACAACGAGAGAGAGGCCAAGCACGTTAAAAGCGACAAGCCACTTCTCCACGTCCGAGGCGAGCTTCAGACCGCCCAGCTCGACTAGTGCAAGAGCGACAATGAGCAAGGCAGCGGCAGGATAGTAAAGTACAGGATTCAGTCCTATGGCAACAAGGTAGCCGGAGAAGCCCAGGGCAACAGCACCCCCGCTGACAGCGTATGCGACAAGCCTGAACCATCCGACCAGGAAGCCCAAGGAGTCCCCAAGCGTCTCCTTCGCAAAGCTGTACACGCCCCCCTCGACAGCAGGGAGCTTGGACGAAAGCTCGGCACTGTTCCAGCCCACGGCTGTAGCAAGAGCCGCTGTGACCATGAAGGCTGCAAGCGCGCCTGGGCCAGCCAGGCTAACAGCAGAGCCTGCGAGCACGAAGATCCCGGCCCCTACTATGTTCCCGAGGCCAACGGCCACCGCCTCCCAGAAAGTGAGCTTCTTAGCAGCCAACCCTGCGCTGGTGTGCTCCTCCTGCTTGGCTATCTGCGTTGAGGCTTGCTCGCACGAGGCTTTGCGGGCAGCTGCATGGTTCCCGCGGTCCTGCCTTCCTCCTGCCGTCCCGCATTCGCTTATTACCCCGTGCAGCCCAAACGCTTCAGATGCAGTTCCAGATAGGGCTCACGGACACACCATTCAGCCTCGAGTACACACTCGACAGCGGCCAGGCCTTCAGGTGGGAGAGGAAGGGTGAGTGGTGGTACGGCGTCGTGTCGGGCGGCGTCCTGAAGTTCAGACAGGAGGGCGATGTACTCTACTGCGAGACGAGCGACGAGAAGCTTGACAGCTCCTTCGTCAGGAGGTACCTCGGCCTCGAAACAGACATGCGGCACGTCCTCTCCTCCGTGATGAAGGACAGCGTGATGACAAGGGCCTTCCAGAAGTTCTACGGGATGAGGATAATGTCGCAGGAGAGGTGGGAGTGCCTCGCCTCCTTCGTCCTTGCAACAAACTCTAACATACCAAGGATAAAGAGGATGGTCTCGAGCCTCTCCGAGAGGTACGGCCCCCCGCTCGAGTACGAGGGCACAACACATCACCTCTTCCCAACACCGGCAGTCCTGGCAGATGCAAGCGTCTCGGAGCTGGAGGAGTGCGGGCTTGGATACAGGGCAGCCTTCATCAAGCGGGTCGCGGCCTCAGTAGAGGAGGGGAGGATTGACTTCAGCGAGGTAGCGATGCTCGATTACGAGAGGGCAAGGGAGGCCCTGCTGAGCAGGCTCTTCGGCGAGAAGCTCCTCCTCGGCGTTGGCCCGAAGGTTGCGGACTGCGTCCTCCTCTTCTCCTGTGGGATGTACGAGGCATTCCCGGTTGACGTCTGGGTCGCGCGTGCCCTGCTCACGTACTACCCCTCCCTCTTGGAAAGGAGGCTCCTCGAGAAGCTATCCTCACACAAGCCAAGGCTTTCAGCGGGCGACTACTACTCACTCTCGTCTGCAGCCAGGTCCTACTTCGGGCCTTACGCTGGCTACGCGCAGCAGTACCTGTTCATGCTTTCGCGCGCCGAGGGGCTGAAGTAGTCCTCTTCGCCCTCTTCCTTGGCTTTGCCCCCACCCTTTCAGGCTCAACCTTCTTCGGAGGCGAGTACCATCTCTTCAGCGTTGAGACGTTTCCCTCCAGAATACTCCTCCGTCTCAGGTCAAGCTGTATCCCGAGCCTCCTGGCCACATGGTACGGTACCTCCGCCCTTCCAAGCTCGCCCATCGAGAAGCCCCTCGCCGGCCTCTCCACCATCCCGTCCCCGTGCCTCGCCTGGACCACTGCCAGCGGGGGAGGGCCGCGTGTCTGCTTCTCCCTGACTGACGGTTGAGCCTTCTCAGCCGTCCCGGGCTTTTTCTTCGGCTGACGCTTTACTACCTTCTCCTTCTTGCTCAATCTCGACGCCCACCCCGCTTTCCTCAACGTAAAAACGGTTCCCTCAGCTACACTTATCTGGGGGTCAAGAGGCATTCCGGTCTTCCAGTTGCCCGCCACGCTCCTTCTTGCCCTGCTGCTGACAGTCATAACTTTCTTCTCCACGGCTGCTGGTGGGCTGATAGCGATAAAGTACAGGCGTGACCTGGTCGCCTTCCTCGCATTCGCAGCGGGTGCCCTTATAGGTGTAAGCTTCTTCGACGTCCTCCCGAGCTCGTTCCTTATAGTTGGGAACCTCCAGTACCTTGATTACATCACGATATCAGTTGTCCTCGGCTTCCTCTACTACCACGTGACGCAGAGGACTATAGCAATACACAGCCACACACGCTCCATCCACGGCCAGGACAACAAGGGCGTTGGCTATGTTGGCGCAGGGGGGCTCACGGTCCACAGCTTCTTCGACGGCTTCGGGATAGGTGCAAGCCTCCAGGTGGGGCTTGCTGTGGGTTCCCTCTTCGCCCTCGGTGTAGTCATGCACGACTTCTCTGACGGTCTCAACACAGTCACACTCATGCTCAGGTCAGGAAACAGGCTCAGGTCAACCTTCGCATTCCTGCTTGCTGACGCCAGCTCGCCGATTCTCGGGGCCGCAGCGGGCAGCACGCTTAACGTCTCCTCCCCTTTCCTGGCCTACATACTTGCCTTCTTCGCAGGCGAGTTCATATCGATAGGAGCGAGCGACCTGCTGCCCGAGGCCGACTCAAAGGAGACATCCTGGCGGATAATCGGGCTCACAGTGCTTGGAGTTGCCTTTGTCTTTGTCCTATCAAGGCTGGCCTGACTTTGGCCTTGTGCCGTAGTAGACAGCGATAGCACCGAGTATCGTCACAATTGCACCCGCAGCTGTTATGTCTGCACTCCTGAAGAGCAGGACTCCGGGTACCAGAAGTGCATCCAGCCCGATAAGTACGAGCAGTATACCGAACGAAAAAAGCCCGCCGCTCCTTATCTGAATTGGCGTGTACGCCCTACCTGTCTGTGGCAATGGCACTCCTGCCACTGCCTGCCTCCCCCTCAGGGAGAAGCCACCCTTCAGGATCCCTATCGGGAGGAAGAGTATACCGAACGCGAGTATTATGCTTGCTGTTCCCTGCGCCGCCCCCGGCTCGGGGCTTGGTATTATGCAGTAGCACGAATCGCCTGCCGGTGTCATGGGCCCGTTGAAGAGTACAATGCCCGTGACTCCTATCAGGATGAAAGCGAAAGAAAGTGCCAGGAACTCTGTATCCAAGGCGGAACTTTTCCGCCCCCTGGACCGTTCTTAAGTATTTCGAGCTTCACGCCGGCGGCCTAGCCCTCCTCAGTATCAGCGCAGCGGCGAGGAGTCCCAGGACAACACCGACCAGCCCGACTGTGTTTACCAAGGCAACGGGCGACTGGCCATTCACAGCGTCTGCGGTGTAGCCGTAGAGAAAGTAAACAGCTCCAGCCGCGGCTGCCGCAGCAGCAACAGGGACCCAGAGCCTCAATCCAGCCTGAACACCCGCAGCTCGTGGCCAATATTGTTTGCTATGCGCTGTTCAGGACACTCTCGCACGTCACGCATGACAGATACAACGCTACACCATACACCCCATCCAGTTCCAGCATCTTGCTCATCGGCGATTCCATTCATCTCACTTTGTAAACAGGTCAATTGACTCACGCCGCGTCGGATCCTCATACACTGGACAGGCTCTCAAGGCATGAGTTCATGATGATGATGATGAAAACTGATTCGTTGAGGCCCTCCCGTGCCCCTGGTCCAAATTATTCTGCGTACAGCGTCAATTGCCTTGCAATTGACGACCCGCCGAAGGGAGCAGTTGAGAAACATACGGCATAAATCTGGTCTTAAATCTTACCTGTTGATGCACTTGACTCCACATGAGTCTAGCTCTAACCCAACTTTCTTCGATGGATCGCTGCTGCCACCCTGTCATAGTCCGCGAGTGCCTGGAGGACCCGTATGTTTTCTTCCATAGCTTGCGCTGACAGCTTCCGTGCTTCCTCCGGTGTCAGCTGTTTCCATCTATCCAAATTCTATCTCTTTAATTGTCTCTCCCTTCGCTTTCTTAAATGTTTTCCAACCCAAACGACAAGGTCATCAAGCTTGGCCTCCTGTTACGCCCCCAAGAACTGAAACCGCTTCACAAGGGTCAACTCCTTTCAGCATGTATCCGTTTGCGAGAAGAAATGTCGAAGCTGTGAGATATGCCGTTCTCTTGTTGCCGTCCAGGAAAGGATGGTTCGTGATAAGGCACCACATATAGTACGCTGCCTTCCAAATGAGGACCTCCGGGACTCTCATGTCGCTATACAGGTCTATGGCAGCTTCGACGCAGTAAGCCAAACCACCTTCGTACAAGCATCCAGATTTTCTCTCGCCCATGCGACTCAGAATCTCATCATGAATGAGTTCAACGTTCTCTTTGTTCAGTAATTTCAAACAGGCTGTCTGGCTCACAGCGTATTCTGTAGTTTTATCCTTTAGGTCTCGGGGGTCTAGAAGTGTGCTGGCTTATTTCCAGCTGCAGATCCAGGCTCTTACCAGTTCCACATCAAGCACTGTCTTTATAAAGGAGATTCTCTCGTATTTCCATCCGAAGAAAACACGGAGATGAGGCCGTGACATGGTCAGTTTCCGTGATGTGCTTCTGCTCAACTGCAAGTCCGAGCAGCACCTGTCCGGCGCTCAGCCTGTTGCCAACTTCCGTCCGACCGAATTCGCCTAACCAATATTTTCCTGGCCTCCAGCGCAATCCTCCGTCGAGTCAAAAAATTAGCAAGCTCCCGTCTCTCCAATGTACTGCGAAACAGAGACAGCCCTGGTTACAGTGTGTCCCGCGGGCAGGAGTACCAGCGCCCAAAGGCGCTTTTGAGCCTGCGACACTCCGGTTACTGTTGCCTGTGTAGGCTGGACGGGTCAGCCTCTGGCCGACCTCTACAGCCGGAAGCTCTTGGCTTCTTACGAATCTACCAGGCTGAGCTACCGCGGGACAGTTCTCCGACCCCGCCTGCCGTCTTAAGCATTTCTCGCGCAATCAGCAAAAGCCATTAAGGCGCGCATCGAGGCTCGGCTCGAAAGACAGGTACAGCACCCTTGACATTGTCCGACTACATTCACGTGATGAAACCAAGAATAATACCACTGCTCGTCCTTGTAGCCTTCGGCTCATCTGTCATCGCTGCAAGGTCCCTCCCCTCGCCCTCTGTCCTTCTGGGCGTGGTGGGTGGGGGCTCCCTTGCCTCAGCCGGGGCCCTCGCCCTGAACAGCTACCTTGAGATGGGGATAGACGCGAAGATGAGGAGGACAAGCAAGAGGCCGCTCCCGTCAGGGAAGATAGAACCTCCCTCCCACGCTCTTGTCTTCGGCCTCTCCCTGGTCGCCTCTGGGATTCTGCTCGCTTTCCTAACAGTAAACTACGCCGCAACACTCTTCATAGCACTCGGTGCATTCGTATACGTCCCGGTGTACACGCTCTGGCTGAAGCCAAGGACAACCTGGAACATAGTCCTCGGCGGCTTCGCAGGGAGCTGCGCCGCCCTCGCTGGCTGGTACGCCGTGACATTCTCGCAGCCGCTTGTAGGCTGGCTTCTCGCTGCACTCGTCTTCGTCTGGACACCGAGCCACTTCTGGAGCCTGGCCGTGATAACAGAGGAGGACTACTCCTCAGTCGGGATACCCATGCTCCCGTCTGTTGTCGGGCCCGAGTCTGCCTCCAGATACATAGTCGCAAACACGCTAATACTGATACCTGTCAGCCTAATGCTCCTGCCCTTCATGGACGGGTACGGGTACGCCATCTACGCAGTCTTTGTCGCAGCCATTGACGCGCTCCTGCTTGCCACTAACCTGAAGCTGCTGAGGGCCCCGACAAAGGAGAACGCCTGGCTCGCATTCAAGTTCTCGAGCCCGTATCTTGCCCTTGTCTTCGTGGTCGCCATGGTTGCCTCAGTCATCTGAGGCCAATCGTTTATCTGGACGGGGGTTTGTCCGACCTCGTTGGCAACCTACGTCGTCCATTACGCAGAGGTAGCTCTGAAGGGTAACAACAGGCCCAGGTTCGTCTCAATACTGAGACGGAACATACTCCGCTCTCTGGCGCGCCTTGGGGGAGGCACAGTGACAAGCCTGCAGGGCAGGCTTGTCGTCGAGTCAGACAGGGATGGGGTACAGGAGTGCCTTGGAAAGGTCTTCGGCGTTTCATGGTATGCACGTGCAGTCGTTGTCAGGCCAGACTACGGTGAGATACTCTGCGAGGCGCTCAGGCAGGCAACGGAATGGGGCAGGGTGCAGACATTCAGGGTTTCTGTCAGGAGGACGGACAAGTCTTTCCCGCTTACTTCCTCCGAGCTCGCGGAGAGGCTTGGAAGGGAGATGGTTGAAAGTACAGGGATGAGCGTATCCCTGAAGAACCCTGACAGGACGCTTTACGTCGACATCCTGAAGGACTCCGCATTCCTCTACTCGGAGAAGCTCAGGGGTCCCGGTGGCCTCCCTGTCGGCTCCTCAGGCCGCGTGATGCACCTCTTCTCTGGCGGCATAGACTCGCCAGTTGCTGCATGGCTCCTGATGAAGCGCGGCTGCAGGCCTGTCTACGTTCACTTCTACCTGGCCAACAGTGTGGACGACGTCCTGGGCAGCAAGGTGGTCAGGCTTGTCACCAGTCTTGCCGAGTACTCCGGCAGGAGCACACTTATCCTGTTGCCTTTCGCCGACTACCAGGTTGCCACATCCGGAGCGCCCCCTGGCTCAGAGCCTTCACTCTTCAGGTACTTCATGAGGCTGGCCGCTGAGGAACTCGCCCAGAGATTCCGTGCAGTGGCTATATCGACAGGCGACAGCCTCTCCCAGGCAGCCTCCCAGACCCTCTGGAACATAGCGGCGCTCGACTCTGGCTGCCCCCTTCCAATCCTGAGACCTCTGCTGACGTACGACAAGCAGGAGATAGTCGACCTGGCCAAGCGTATAGGGACCTACGAGCAGTCGGTCGAGGAGTATAAGGACTGCTGCTCTATAATCACGAGGCATCCTAGGACGAGGGTGAGCAGGACACTTATCCTTGACCTTGCCGAGAGGTTCGACTTTATGCGTCTTCTATCCTCCACGATTGACTCAGGGACACTGTTCAGTCACGACCACTCAACCGGGAGGAGCAAAGTTGCGCCTCTCACCAGTGTCCTCGACAGGACTGGGCGTGAGGCCTTGGCAAGCGAGGCCTCTACCTAGCAACCACACTTACCCTCATCCCGCCTTCGAGCCCGAACCTCTTCACCTTCTCGACGTCGAGCCCTCTCCTCCTGCATATACTCTCGATTATGTGCAGGAGACCGTAGCTCCCGATATCCAGGATCGAGGAGACAACAGTCCTCTTCACTATATTCCCCTTGCTGTCCCTCATCGAGTCCCTTAGCGTCATCTTAGCCAGGTGTCTGTAGGAAGCATAGTACACAGCAAGCTGCGATTCATCGAGAAGCTCAGACGAGAACTTCTTGCTCTTTATCAGCCCAAGCGGGACGTTCTGCATCGGCGTGACAGTGAACTCGGACGGCCTGCCGTCAACCTCCATCTCACTCATCCTGTTTATCATTGCAACCGTCTCCCAGTTGTCCTCCACCGTCTCGTCCATCTGCCCCACCTGGACAGTGAAGGCAGGCCGCCAGTAAGCCCTGTTCATTGCAGCCAGACCCTCCATCACTATCTCCTGCCATGTGCCATCGGGCCCGACCCTGAGAGGCAGTGTCTTGTTCGGCATGTGTATCCCTGCCAGCCTGTCGCTCCCTGTCTCCAGCCCGACCTGCACGCCGACCCAGTGGTCTGGCCCTGCCCTCACAACAGCCGATATCTTCCTGAGCAGCTCAGGGTACGCCGCAGGGATGGATATTCGCCCGTGTGTCGGGTTTGAATGAGCCACTCCCCTCACAGACATGACAGACCTGAAAAGCTCCAGTATCGCCTCCTGGTTCGGTTCGTAGCGAGGCCCGTGCCTGTACGCGAATATCTCGTCGCTCTGAAGCCAGGCGTTATCGTACCCCGCGGCCACGTTCACTGCCACCTCCTGGGCTACCCTGGCCGGGTCGTAGTACCTGAGGGGCCTGAGCGTGACCTCGCAGAAGTCGCAACCTATCCCGCAGCCCCTCATCACCTCCACCAGACCCTTCACCGCTGGTCCCCTTATCACAGGCAGCTCGTCCAGTGTGGGGAACTGCTTCGAGCCAGCACCCCTCGTTATGAACCTGTCGTGCCCGACCCACATCTTCCTGAAGTCGTCGTCAAAGCTCTGGTACCCCATGAAGTACCCCCTCCTGCTGTACACATCTCCTGTCGATATCTCCTCGAACAGCTCGTTGACTATGTCGTCCGCCTCGCCCTGGAATGCAATGTCTATCCCGAGCTGCTCCATCACCTCTGGCATGACAGTCAGCTCCCAGACACCCGGCCCCCCGACCACGAGCTTCGCCCTGGTCCCCCTCCTCACTGCGTTGAGCGAGGCTATCAGTCTCTCGAACTCTACCCTGACCCATGGCTTCGAGCTGTCGCCGAAGAGGACAGAGTAGCTCATTGTCAGGGGTCCAAGGCCGAGCGGGTCCATCGTGTACACACCTATCACCTCTGTATCCTGCCCGACGAACTCTGAAACGTAGTCCTCGTGAGCTACAACCACATCCTCTTGCCCGTTCTCCCTCAGCAGAGACGCTTCTATCTTCCTCAGCGCGTAGGGTGCAACAGCAGCCCTTCCACCTATTGCGTGTGGTGGCCTTCCCTTCAGGAAGTCGTAAACTATCCTCGGCACAGTGTGAGAAGGAGCACACGGGAGGAAATCAAGGAGTGGAACATTGTTGTACTCCCTGGAGAGCGTCGTGTCCGAGACAAGCACATACTTGGCCAGCTCTATTCACACCTCCAGACCTCAAGCCGCACTGCCTGAGGAAGCCATGCCTGTCCTACCCTGCCTTTCCAACAGCAGCGCCCTCCCAAAAATAAACGTTTTCTCCCCTCCAATCTGGTGCGGTTGAGGAGTATTTGTTATTAAGAGGTGCCTGAGCGGGTCAGCAGAGGTGAACAGATGAGCGAAACAGTCCAACAGGTGCAGGAGAGCAGGTTCGAGGCCGAGGTCCTGAAGTCAAACGTACCTGTCGTTGTTGACTTCTACGCTGACTGGTGCGGACCCTGCAGGATAGTCTCACCAATAATAGAGCAGCTGTCGCGCGAGTTCGCAGGGAAGGCCAAGTTCGTGAAGGTCAACACAGACGAGAACCAGGAGCTGGCTGCGAAGTACGGTATAATGAGCATACCAACGATAATGTTCTTCTCAGGAGGCAAGGTCAAGGATGTTGTCGTTGGCGCGGCTCCTGCCTCGGTCTACAGGCAGAAGCTCAACTCAATACTGAAGAGTTGAGCCTCCCCAACACTTTTAGACGTCATATTGAGACAGGATGCCTGATTTGAGGGGAAGGACATTCCTTCTTGCTGTCACGATAGTTGCCCTTTACGCCCTGATAGTGGTTGGTGCCTGGGTGGCAGCGGGCAACTACGGCGAGGCATGCGGCTCCTCAGCCTCCTGGCCTCTCTGCAACGGCCAGCTCCTCCCGTCGCCCCAGTTCGGCGTCGTCATAGAGTACATGCACAGGCTGCTTGCTGTAACGTCCGCCCTCCTCCTCTTCGGAACGACATTCGTATTCTGGAAGTCAAATGAGCGGGGGAGCAGGGCAAGGGTCCTTCTCCTCCTCTCCTCCCTTCTCATGGTTGTCCAGATAGGGCTGGGGGACGTAGTCATAGGGGCTGGCCTAGAGGCAGCTCTCGTCGCCCTTCACCAGGCAAACGCACTGCTGATCTTCGGGCTCACAGTGGGTGCAGCTGCAGCGGGAAGAGGATGAACTGTTTTATCATGACACACGCAATGGTTGTTTCATCTTGGACGTAGATAAGAGGCTTGAGCTGATAAGGAGGGTGGGCGAGGAGATAATCACGGAGGAGGAGCTAAGGCGTCTCCTCGAGGAGAAGGACCACCCTGTCGCGTACGACGGCTTTGAGCCAAGCGGCCTGGCCCACCTCCCGTTCGGGGTTCTCAGGCCCATACTCCTGGAGGACCTCCTGAGCGCAGGAGTGAGGGTCAAGCTCTGGATAGCAGACTGGTTCGCCTGGGTGAACAACAAGTTCGGCGGGAACCTTGAGACGATACAGCAGGCCGGGAGGTACTTCGTCGAGGTATGGAAGGCAGCGGGTGTCGATATGTCAAAGGTTGAGGTTCTGTGGACAAGCGACGCGGTAAAGAGCGAGGACTACTGGAGGAAGGTGCTCACAGTAGCCCAGAACACGACGCTTGCCAGGGCTCAGAGGGCCCTGACTATACTTGGCAGGACTGGCAGGGACGTCATACAGACTGCACAGCTCTTCTACCCTGTGATGCAGGTGGCTGACATATTCTGGCTGGACGTGGACATATGTCAGCTAGGGCTTGACCAAAGGCGCGCCAACGTGCTCGCCAGGGAGATAGCGGATAAGCTTGGCTGGAAGAAGCCAGTCGCAGTCCACCATCACATGCTCGTCGGGCTACAGGGCGCCAGGGAGCCAGAGGGCTACGACGAAAGCGCAGACCTGGACAGGGAGATATCAAGCAAGATGAGCAAGAGCAAGCCAGAGACCTCGATCTTCGTGCATGACACGAGGGATGAGATACAAACGAAGGTGAACTCAGCCTACTGCCCACCCAAGGTTGTAGCGAACAACCCTGTGCTCGAGTACTCGAAGTACATAATCTTCAGGAAGGTCGGTTCACTCAGGGTGGAAAGGAAGGAGAAGTACGGAGGGCCTGTCGAGTTCACATCGTACGACCAGCTGGAGAGTGCCTATGCGAGCGGCCAGCTTCATCCGGCAGACCTTAAGCCAGCCGTCGCGGACGCGCTCGACTCAATCATAGCTCCGATCAGGGAGCACTTCGAGAGAGACCCGAACGCAAGAAGGCTGTACCAGACTGTTAGGTCTGCGGAGATAACAAGGTAGCGCGCCGACTTATTAGCACCCGGCTGTATCCCTACAGAACGATGGCGTCTGGTTTCCTTGTCGACGCTATGCTCGGCTCGCTCGCGAGGAAGCTCAGGATACTTGGCTTCGACACTGTCTACGTGAGGGATGGCACTGACAGGTCTCTAATCGAGCTCTGTGCCTCGACAGACAGGGTCCTTCTCACTGCAGACAGGGCTCTTGCAGAAAAGGCTGCCTGGCTTGGCCTTCCATGCTTTCTGCTCTCAGGGAAGAGTGACGGCGCAAGGCTCTCCCTTCTCGCTTCTCAGCTACGGTCAGGGAGGCTCAAAGTAGCTGTCTCAGATTCGAGATGCGCCCTCTGCAACGGCCCTCTCTCTCGCGTCTCTTCATCCTCTGTCACTGGGGAGGTGCCTCGCTCCTCCCTCACGAGGCACAGGCTCTTCTACCGCTGCTCTGCATGCGGGCATGTCTACTGGAGAGGAAGGCACTGGAAAAAGTTAAGGGGGATTGAAAGGAGGTTCAGGGAAGCGCTGAGCGAGGTAGGCAAGTGAGATGAGTCTTTCCCTTGACCAGGGCAGGTTCTTAGTTTCCCTTGCCAGGAGGACGCTCGAGTCGCACGTTCTCGGCTCGTCCGCCCCTGAGGTGGGCACTCCCGACGGCCTCGACGAGAAGAGGGGTGTCTTCGTCACCCTCAAGCTGAAGAAGGGGGGCGAGGAGACGCTGAGGGGGTGCATAGGATTCCCCTACCCTGTCCTGCCACTGTGCGAGGCTGTCAGGGAGGCCACAGTCGCTGCTGCATCCCAGGACCCGAGGTTCCCGCCCGTCTCGAAGGAAGAGCTCCCACTCGTGATCGTTGAGGTCAGCGTCCTCACGACGCCTACACAGCTGAGGCCGGAAAGGAGGATATCCCTCCCCTCCATGGTTGAGGTGGGGAAGGACGGACTCATAGTCTCGAACGGCAGGACAAGCGGCCTCCTTCTCCCACAGGTTGCTGTTGAGTACGGTATGAAGGCGGACGAGTTCCTTTCTGAGGCGTGCATGAAGGCAGGCCTGACGCCTGACGCCTGGCTCGACGGCGAAGTGACAGTCAGCAAGTTCCAGGCGGACGTATTCGCAGAGCGTGAGCCGGGAGGGGAAGTGGAGCGTGTACAACTCTGAGCGCTCGTGGAATGAGGCGCGTCTACGTCTCTTGTTTCGGCTCCGGCCTTGGGCACGCCACAAGAATGCTCGAGGTAGCAAGGCTACTCCGTGGCGCAGGCTGCACAGTCGTATTCTCAAGCTCGGGTGAGGTCTCCTCCTTCATCAGGAGGATGGGGTTCAGGTGCTACGGCGTCCCGCTCGTTGACGTCTCCTACACTCCAGACGGCGAGTTCTCCGCTTCAAGGACACTTGCTCTCTCCCCGCTGCTGTCAGCAAGGGCATGCCTTCAGTTCGCGCAGGAGCTGAGGAACATATCCAGTTTCTCCCCGGACGTCGTGCTCAGCGATTCCATGCTCAGCACCGTGGTGGCGGCCAAGTTACGCGGTATGCGCGTTGTAACCGTGCTGAACCAGCTCAGGCTACAGTCTTCACACAGCAGTTCAGTTGTGTCGTCCGCCGTCTCCGCATTCACGGCCGAATGGCTCGGCAGGCTCTGGGGCAGGAGCGACTCGTTGCTCATCCCTGACCTTCCGCCACCCTACACAATAAGCGAGAGGAACCTCTGGGGTGTGAGGGCAGCAGCAAGGGCCAGGTACATAGGTTTCCTAGTACCCGAAAACAGGGAGGGAAGCGACAAGGTTGTCGACTCGCTCTGGGAGGAGAAGAGGCCAAAGATCTTCTTCCAGGTCTCAGGCCCTCCCAGGACGAGGGGACCACTCCTCAGGGCAGCATTAGAGGTCGCGTCAATACTCTCAGACAGGTACCTGTTTGTCCTGTCTGGCGGAGACCCTGAAGGCAGCCCTGTGCCGAAGAGAATAGCAGGTGGCTGGTACTACGAGTGGTGCGGCGTCACAGGCAGACTCTTCAGGGAGTGTGACGTCGTGGTTTCAAGGGCTGGCCACGGCACTCTGTCGCAGATTATTACCAACTCGAAGCCCTCCCTCCTTATCCCCATACCCGGGCAGACCGAGCAGGAGGGGAATGCCTCGAAGGCGGTGAGGCTGGGCATATCGCTCAGGCTGGACCAGAGATACCTCTCCTCTGCCTCCTTCAATGACAGCATGGAGCGTCTCCTCTCGGGTAAGTATGCCGAGCGGGCCAGGGAGGTGGGCAGGGTGGCAAACTCCTACTCAGCCAAGCAAGAGGTCCTGTCCGAGGTCATGCGTCTGTCATGCCAGTGAGTCCATGACATCGTGCACATCCGCCCTCCTCCCACCGAACCTGAGAACCCTGACACGGCCTGCTGGCTCGCCTTCTGGCCAGCTCGCCCTCTCCCCCGCGTCCGAAAGGGAGAGCTCTGCCAGCGTCCTGTCGAAGAACTCCTCGGGCAGGAAATACACCGGAGCGAAGAGCCTGCCCCTGTGCTCCGGCACCCTTTCGTGGCACTCCGCATGCCACCCTCCGTAAAGCTCCCTCCCCTCCCTCTCGAGCCACCACCTCACAGCTCTCCCGACCTCCGCTCCCCTGATCACAGTGAGGCTCAATTTCGTGTGGTCTGCTCTGTTTGAGAGCTCTGAGTATAACCTCGCAACGCCGAGGAGTGATTCGTGCCCTGCATCGACGTGGACCATCTCCACCCCCTTTCCGGACAGGAGGGCTGTCCAGGCAAGCACTGAGCTGTGCTTCCCGCCAGAAACAAGGACATGCACCCTTTCCGCCCCGACTGCCCTTCCACCCGCACCCTCTGCGAGCTGGACTCCCACTGCGCCGCCAAGCCTGTCCCTTGCAACCCTGAAGCGAACATCCGGCTTCCTCTCCTCCACCCTTGCACCTCCGACAGCATCTATCACGGCAGAATTCACCATCCCTGTCAGGTCTCCTGCCCTCGCTCCGCCGTGCGTGCTCTCCGCCCACGTCGCAAAGCTCCCTCCCCTCTTCAAGTAAGCCCTCGCGAGCCTCGAAGTCGAGTCAGCAAGCTCCCCAGGGGACGAAAAGCTGAACCCGGCCGCGACCCATGAAACGCCAGGGAGGTTCCTCAGAAGAAGCGCTACGTCTGTGGGCCTGGGCCCAGAGACAACGATTGAACCTCCCAGAACCCTTGTCCTCGCCCTCAGCCCGGCAGCTCGGAGGACCCTTGCCACAGACTCGGCAAGCTCGTCGATTCTCCCCCTCCCTGTCCAGCGCACAAGTGCAGACTGCTTCAACTCCACTCTTCGCACCGCGTCTGTGGGCCGCTCCTTTAACTGTTGGCGCACGACACGCATCAGACTTTTAGCAAGGCAGGAGCGGCCCACTCACCGTGAGCGGCCAAAACTACAAGCGCTCAAGCTCTGCTTCCGTTCTCCATGGCAGCCCTGGCGACAGGGTGGAGCTTGCAGGCTGGGTCGTCAGGAAGAACCACGTCGGCGGTGTGGTGTTCATCGTCCTGAGAGACGGCTCTGGCTACGTCCAGCTCTCTGCGAAGAAGGGTGTTACTCCCCAGGCATCCTTCGACTCCATCCGAGAGGTTACAAGGGAGTCTGCTGTCCTCGTGAGGGGCACAGTCAGGGCAGACAGCAGGGCGCCTGGCGGAAGGGAGGTCTCCGTTGAGTCTTTCGACGTCGTCGCAAAGGCTGAGAGCTGGCCTATAACGAAGACTGCTGCAAGGTCTCCTTCTTTCATATATGACAAGAGGCACCTCAGCATTCGAGGCCCGAAGGCGATAGCAGCAATGAAGGTGAGGGCAGAGGTCATAAGTGCCGCGTTCGACTACTTCAGGGAGAAGGGTTATTGGCTGATAAGCGCGCCCACATTCGTCCAGGCAGCGGTCGAGGGCGGTGCAACACTCTTCGAGGTAAACTACTTCGGCAAGAAGGCGTACATGAGCCAGAGCGCTCAGTTCTACGAGGAGGCCTCCCTCCCTGCCTTCGAGAAGGTCTGGATATTCCAGCCTGCATTCAGGGCAGAGAAGTCGAAGACAACGAAGCACCTGACAGAGTTCTGGATGATAGAGGCGGAGCAGGCATTCGCTGACCAGGATGTAAACATGAGTGTCCAGGAGGGCCTCCTATCTGCCGTTGTCAGGCGCGTCCTAGAGAGGAGGCAGGACGAGCTCAGGCTTCTCGGGAGGACACTGAGGGAGCCTGGCCTGCCGCTGCCAAGGATAACGTACGACCAGGCGAGGGAGATGGCCGCAAGGAAAGGAGCAGGCTTCGAATGGGGCGAGGACATCACCACAGAGGCTGAGAGGGCAGTCAGCCTCTCCTTCGACACACCTTTCTTCATAACTGACTATCCACTCAGCGCAAGGAGCTTCTACCATATGACTTACCCGGACAGGCCAGAGGTAACAAAGTCCGCTGACCTGATAGCGCCGGAGGGATACGGAGAGCTTGCAACTGGTGGCCAGAGGATCTCTGACTACTCTGCCCTTCTCGAAAGGATAGCAAGCCAGGACCTGCCGCAGGAGTCATTCTCGTGGTACCTCGAGCTGAGGAGGTACGGGATGCCGCCCCACTCGGGCTTCGGCATAGGCGTGGAGAGGGTGACGCGCTGGGTCGCAGGGCTCAGGCACATAAGGTCCGCGAGCCTCTTCCCGCGCACTGTCACGAGGCTCTCCCCGTAGGTCGCCCGCGAATACTTTCGGTCACCCCTCCCTGGATTAGCCTTAATTAGGTCCGGCAAAAGTCTCGCTGCATCATGAGCGAATCCGAGGGGGAGGACCTTGAGCTTACTTCACTGCCTGGAGTTGGGCCAGCCACAAAGCAGAAACTAAACGACGCCGGTATAAGGACAGTCCTTGACCTGGCGACAGCAGGTCCAATGGACATAGCAGACGCGGTCGACATAGACCTCACCAAGGCTGTGGAGCTGAACAACAAGGCAAGGAAGAGGCTTGTGGAGCTCCACAGGCTCGAGCCCGATTTCATAAGCGCTTCTGAGCTCCTTCAGAAGAGGAAGGCGATAGACAGGATTACAACAGGCTCGAAGAACCTTGACGACCTGCTCGGGGGAGGTATAGAGACGTGGGCCATGACAGAGTTCTACGGGGAGTTCGGGAGCGGCAAGTGCGTCTCGGGCGACACAAAAGTTGTCTACTTCAACGACGAGCATATGCACTTCGAGACGATAGCTGAAATGTACGAGAAGTACAGGGCTGTGAACGGCGAGGTGAGGCATGGCGACGGGTACGTCGTTCCAGTGCCCTCAGTGAAGGTTGTCGGGTACGACTCAAGGCTGGCACAGGCCACTTATATCTACAGGGAGCGTGTCTCGCGGATATTCACAGTGTCGACGGAGCAGGGTAGGAGGATAGACTCTGCCCACTGGCACAAGTTCCTCACTGTAACAAAGATGGGGCTCGTGTGGAAGAACGCAGCTGACCTGAAGGCAGGTGACTGGATAGCCGCGCCAAGGAGCATCAGGCACAAGGGTTGCAATGCGATCCAGGAGAAGGACGCCTACTTCCTCGGTCTCTTCGCTTCATCGGGAGAGCTAGCCCCTCCATCGATCTCCACAGGTAGCAGGCGCGTCGCGTCGTGGGCTACCAGATACCTGAAGGACAGGTTCTACCTCGAAGTCCAAGCCAGGAGGCAGGGAAGAGCCTACAGGCTTATCCTCTCCGACCGCAGTGTGCTCAGCCTGCTCGACACTCTCCTTCCACAGAGCACCAAGGAAGCGAGAGTACCCCAGTCTGTGGTCGACGGGAGCGACGAGGTCGTCAGGCACTTCCTTGCCGGGTACTTCGAGTCAAAACGCAGCCAGGGAATTGGCGCTGTGACTGTTTCAGGCAGCAGGGAGCTGCTCGAGTGCGTCTCTTACCTCCTCCGAAGGCTTGGAGTCTCATCTTCCCTCTCGCATATCAGGAAGAGTGCTGGCAAAGAGTACCGCCTTACAGTCCCTCCAGAGGAGGCGGTGAATCTCTCAACGCTCCCCTTCCTGTCTCCTTCACGAGAAATGCCTCGCGCCGCGGAGCGCAGGATACCAGTTGCAAAGTACATCCTGAACGTGTACAGGGAGGCAATGGGCGCAGGCAGCGGGACAGCTCTGAAAAATGGTGGCTCTGTCGAGAAGAAGCTTTCGAGGAGTGCCAGGGGGAGCAACACTGTCGACCAAGGAACGCTGGACGAAGCAAGGCGTCTCTTCGAAGAGCGCGTGGCTCTGCTCCGGAGAAGGCTAAGTGAGCTCGGCTCCATTCAGCTGTCAGACGCAGCCAGCTTCTCGTCTTGTGCAGGCTCCGTTGGCCTCGGAGTCCGTGATATCGCCAGTGCTTGCCGCATTCCGGAGAGCGAAGTCAGGCGCTTCTTCCTCGGCGGAGTTCCGCCTGGCAGGGCGGACGAAGTTATGTCTTGCCTTGAGAGAATCCTCATTGGACGCATCTCACTTCTCGAGACGGCCGTCTCTACCCTGGCCGAGGCGGAAGCCTTCGACTGGGACAGGGTAACGGATGTCGTGCCCGGCCAATTCGACGGCTTCGTGTACGACCTTTCCGTCCCTGACGGGCACGCCTTCGTCGGTGGCAACCTTCCAACTCTTATGCACAACTCCCAGGTCTGCCACACGCTCTCAGTGACAGTCCAGCTGCCGAAGGAGCAGGGAGGGCTGAGCGCGGGTGCTGTCTACATAGACACAGAGGGGACATTCAGGCCGGAGAGGATAGCTGAGATAGCAGAGGCGCGTGGCATGAACCCGGAAGAAGTCCTCTCCAGGATCACAGTTGCAAGAGCATACAACAGCGCACACCAGGAGCTTATAGTGAGGGACCTTGGCAAGGTGATAGAGCCGAACAAGGTCAAGCTCGTCGTGCTGGACAGCGGCGTGGCTCACTACAGGGCAGAGTTCGTAGGCAGGGGGACGCTCGCTGAGAGGCAGCAGAGGCTGAACAGGTTCATGCACCAGCTCCTCAGGGTGGCTGAGGTGTACAACGTGGCCGTTGTTGTGACAAATCAGGTCCAGGCTGCACCTGATACTTTCTTCGGAGACCCGTCCAGGCCCACAGGCGGGCACGTGGTTGCGCACACGAGCACGTACAGGATCTACCTTAGGAAGGCTGCCAAGAACAGGATAGCAAGGATGGTCGACAGCCCCTACCACCCAGAGAGGGACGCAGTCTTCGTGCTGAACGAGAAGGGTATAGACGACCCGCCTGAGGAAGGTAGCAGGAAGAAGTAGCTCTCAACAGTTTAAAAAGGGTAATAGGGTCGGCCAACGGAGTCTCGCTTGAAAAGCGCTGGAACAGCGGCAATTCTGCTCGTATTCATGATAGCCGTCGTTCCTCTCATCCCATCCCCCGCTCTGAGCCAGCCGGCCTACTCTGAGAAGCTATCAGTCTACCTGGCCGGGTCGAACGCGCTCTGGTTCCTCAGGTTCGACGGGCTGAATATCTCCAGCCCCGCTCTCTCCGCTGCAGAGTCTGTTCCAGGCCTGAGCTGGTACAACGTAACAGCCATCTCCACCACTTCCTGGTCATCCGACTTCCAGGTCTTCGGCCCGAACGGCTACAACCTGATACCAGTCCCTTCAATTACAGCCGAGGGCGTCTTCCTCTCCGTTGGGGCCTCATCCTTCAACTCAGCCAGCTCGGTTGCCTCTGCGCTCGACCCCCTTTTCCTCTCCGCCTTCTCCTCATACTCAAACGGGACAGGCGCATACGTCTTCTACAGCCCTGTCTCGTTCAGCCAGGCTGTGACCCCGACGCTCATGAAGTTCTACCCATATCACGCCGGCGGATTCGCCTCCCTCATCTCTCCAAAGGACCTCTCCTCCCTCTCCTCTCCACTCGTCATCCTCTCTGCCACGAAGGGCCAATCCGGCTTCGTGCACTCCCTTGTCGTATCTTCAATCAAGGCCGGCGCACTCGACAGTACACACAGGCCAACACTCCTCACTCTCTTTGGCTCCGGAAAGCCATACATCCGTGCCTCTAACATGTCTTCATCATCCACAATAATTATCCATGCGCTTGACGGCCTGATCTCCTCACCAGACAGCGCCAAAGTATCCAACGACAGAAGGCTCTTCACAGGCACTTACTCACTCACACTCACACCAGGGCAGAAGGTCTACTCAGTCAACGCAACTGTGCTCCAGCAACCCGTCCTTGTTGTTGCATACAGGCAGTTCGACAGTGGCGTCCTGAAGCCTGGCGGGAGGGTCTCTGTCACGGTCTCCGCAAGGGACATCACAAACGGCACTACAGCAGCCAACTTCACACTGTCCGACGACTGGTGGAAGAGCTACAGCTTCTTCAAGCTTGTGAACGGCTCCTCCGATATAAGGATACACTCACTTCCGGCGCAGCAGACAGAGAGCTCCACGTACGTCCTCCAGTACAGCGGCAACGTTTCAGAGCAGGTATCGATACCCGCATCCACAGCTGTCTACACTTACGCCTACGGACAGGTAACGTACTCTGGGAGTGCGACACTCAACGGCGGCCTCCTGTACCTCGGTATAGACGAGCCTTCAGTCTACGCTTTCCTCTCCCCCTCAGGCGGCTCGGGCAACCCTATAGGCATGACGCAGTACCTCACAGCCACTGTGAAGAACGTAGGCACCAGGACAGCCCTGGGTGTCGTTGTGGGCGGCAGGCAGGTTGGCAGCCTGCTTGCAGACGGCGGCTCATCCACCGTAAGTATACCCGTGAGAGCCTCAAGCCTCGTGAACGGGAACGTTACAGAGAGCGTCGTTGTCAGGTACGGAACCCCAGAAGGCCAGACAGTCAGCGTTGTCTCCAACCCTGTCACGCTTCTCTTCTCCCACACATCCATGGAGGTGGGACTTGCCTCGCTCCTGCTGAACGGGACACTCTCCTATCCGAAACAGGGGGAGACAAACCTAACACTCACATTCACAGCTTCTGCAAGGGGTGGGGCAGCTGTAACAGACTTCAGCGCTTCAGCCCAGCTCCCTAGCTGGCTCGGCTGCGGCAGGCTAGTCGGGAAGAACGGCACTTGCTCGGGCGACACAATAACCCTTCGCCTCCAGAAGCTCAGGCCAGGCTCTTCACAGACGCTTAGTGTTCTCTACAACGTCACACAGCCCAGGAACGTCCTTCTCCACCCAATCCAGTTTGCTTTCTCGTCCTCTGGCTTCAACATGACAGGCTACTCAAACGGCTATGCATCACCTGCTGGTGTCAGGCTGCTGAAGACTTACTCCCCCAACCCCCTCTTCGGCGGCATGAAGTCATCCGTTTCAGTCAGCGCCCTCAACCAGGGGCCTTACCCGCTTTACAACGCAACAGTGGCAGGCGGCAGCGACACATTCGACTCACTCGCAGCGTCCTCAGCCCCGAGCCAAGCCTCCAACAGAACAGTGCAGGAGGGGGGTAACTTCTCCTTCAGCTACTCTGTCATCATGGGCCAGGCAGCGGGTAGCTTCACCCCGGCCCCTGTGAGTGCGTCTTTCTTCTTTGGGGGGCAGAGGTTCAGCCTCTCTCAGCCCCAGGGTAAGGTGGCTCTTCTCCAGCCACTCTCAGCCACAATAACTTCCTTCCCGAAGACTCCTGTCGAGAACAGGCCGTTCTCGATAATAGTCACGATCCATAACCCGGCCTCTGTTGCAGTGTCTGGCGTCAACTTCTACCTGCCCCTACCTCCAGGCGTGTCAGTCGTGACAGCCTCAAGGGCAAGCTACTCAAACGGCAGAATATCGATCTCAATCCAGTCGATGCCTCCCAACTCGACCTACACGGCTAACATAACAGCTGTCGCAAGCTCCGGCATCTCGATCCCGTTCAGCGGCTCAGGCCTCACCTTCACGTACGCCGGGTCTGTGATAAAGGGCACCCTCCCGTCGACGGGCATAGTGATAAACGAGGACATAACCACCAGGTACCTGATTCCTATAACACTCGTCCTTCTTGGCGCCCTTGCCACTGCGCTCTACGTCAGGAGGAGGGTCGGCACGACTACCTCTCCCTCTTCCCGGAGATGAAATCCTCGAAGGCTGCCTTTGCCTCCGGGTAGGGCATCTGCACTGGCGGGTGCTTGAAGCAGAACGCAGAAAGGCTTGTCAGCTCACCAGCAACACCCCTCTCCAGTGCAACCTTCGTTCCCCTTATCGCGTCCACCATGACGCCTGCGCTGTCGTAGGCATCAACGACGTGCAGCTTCACGTCCATCCTGACAGTTGTCCCTGCGAAGTACCTCCCCTTCAGCCAGATGTAGCAGACCTTGTCGTTCTTCAGGAAAGGGACATAATCGCTCGGCCCTATCCTTGTGGGGACCTCGTACGGAGACATTGCCCTTACGGCGCTTGTCTTGCTCTCCCTCTTGTCCCTCAGCCTGCTCTCCTCGAGCATGTTCAGGAAGTCCGTGTCCCCCCCTATGTTCAGCTGATACGTCTCGTCAACCTTAACACCCCTGTCTATCGCCATCTTCACAAGTGTCTTGTGCAGGACCGTTGCGCCGACCTGGCTCATCACGTCGTCCCCGGCCACAGGCAGCCCCGCCTCCCTGAACATGCCTGACCACCTTCTGTCTGACGCCACGAACACAGGTATCGCGTTTATGAATGCCACGCCAGCTTTGAGCGCTGCGCCGGCGTAGAACTCCGTTGCCTTTGTGCTCCCCACGGGCAGGTAGTTCACGAGCACGTCCGCACCTGAACCCTTCAGCTCCTCCACAACGTCCGCCTCCTCATCCCCGGACACACGTATCACGCCCTTCAGGTACTTTCCAAGCCCGTCGAGCACAGGCCCCCTCTTCACACTCACACCCAGCCTGGGGACCTCGGCCACCTTCACGGTGTTGTTCGGAGGCTGGAAGATCGCATCCGAGAGGTCCCTTCCAACCTTTCTGTCGCTCACGTCGAACGCAGCAACGAACTCTATATCAGCCGGCGTGTAACCTGATATGTCTGGATAGGTCAGCCCGTCCCTCTCTCTCCTGCTAGAGTAGTAGCTCACCCCCTGAACGATGGCAGACGCGCAGTTACCGACACCAGCTATGGCCACCTTTATCTTACCCATTCTAATTTATATGGCAATAAAATTTCAGTATAAAAACGATTGCTGGCTTCCCGCTACCAACGTTATTATCTTTAGCTGGTGCATCCTCTGGCGTGGAGGAGAGGTCTGCAGGTGCTGTTCTCTTCAGGTCCACCTCATCTGGGAGGATGTACCTCCTTCTCAGGCACCACGCTGACAGGTTCGACTTTCCCAAGGGAAACATAGAGAGGGGCGAGTCGGAGGAGCAGGCTGCCCTCAGGGAGGTGAGGGAGGAGACAGGCCTGAACGATGTGAGACTCATCCCTGGCTTCAGGAGTGTGATAGAGTACTTCTACGTACGCGGTGGAAGGAGGGTCCACAAGAAAGTAACTTACTTCCTAGCAGAGGCAGGCGAGAGCGACGTCAGGGTCTCGCACGAGCACACAGGCTTCATCTGGCTCCCATACACTGAAGCACTCAGACTTGTGTCATACACCAACTCGAGGCGCGTCCTCGCTGAGGCAGAGGAGTTCGTCAGGAGGTCCGAGGTTTCAAGGCGGTTCAGAACTGGACGAGAGGGTGCCTCTCTGCAAGCCTGACTACCTTTATGTACACGAATCCGTGCTCATCTGTCTTGCTGCTGAACTGAGTCTCGCCCGTCTTCGCAGGCGAGTACTTCACGAAGCCAGATGAGGGCTCTGTCTTTATTCTTGTGTAGAAGAAGAGAGAAGCCTCCTCGTAGTCGTCTATCCTTGCAAAGGCTCCTATTATCCACTCGCTTCCGTTCTTGAAGGAGAAGAGTGGAAGCGGTGGCTCCTCGAAGAGCATCTTGTATGTCCCAACCTTAACCAGGTTGACAAGGTCGTGGACCTCCGCTGCAAGGAACTTGTCAGCAAAGTCCTTCTTGCTCATCATCTCCTCCGGCATCTTCGTGACCTTTATCACAGGTGAGTAGATGAATGACGGGTTGTTCGCCACATCCACAAGTGAGACCTCCTCACCCTCGCCAGACGTCCTGTAAGCCAGGAACTCGCCTATCCTTTCAGAATCATAATAGTAGAAGACAGGAGTTCCCATGAACAGGTCTGCCTGCGCAGCTATCCTGAACCTGTCTCCCTGCTTGAAAGCGAAGAGCGGGAATGGCGCCCTCTCGAGTGCGCACGAGAGCCTGCCCAGCTCGGCGAGTGACTCGAGCCTCACGAAGCATGCACCGCCAAGCCTGTGGTCGTCCTTCTTTGGCAACGGGCCTGCGGCTCGATTCCCCCATTATAAAACCAATCCCAGTCTTAAATCCGTTAACGCGCCTGCGGCTGCCGTGGAAGCGTGGCTGGAGGAGACGATCGAAACTCTGTCAAGGGCAAAAGCTGACCTTGCCTCAGCACTGGCCGGGGAGAGTCTCTCCGAAGGAGAGATATGGCCGGTCTACGTCGCCGTCGAGGTTTCTGTCTTCGATGTGAAGCTGGCCCTTGGTGAGGACGATGTCGGAAGATTCGTAGATATGAAGGAGCTCTACAAGACTGGCGGGAGGCAGCTCCTGAAGAGGGCGCTCGCATCCCTCGAGAGGGCGCACGGAGAGCTCCTGGCAGGCGACCTCCGTGCAGCACTATCGTCTCTAAGGGACGCAAGGAACAGACTCAGGGCACACCTGCGCGCAAGGAGAAAGGAGATTCAGAAGCTCAGGAGGGCTACCGCCTAGCTCTCCTCTTTCTTCTTTGTCTGTCTCTTCTTGGGCACCTTCTTCTTCTCCTCCTTCTCCGCCTGGGCCCCTTCCTCCTTCCCAGGTGCCTTCTCCTCGGCCTGTTTCTCCTCCTTCACTTCCTCCGGTGCCCCCTCCAGCTCCTGTATCGTCAGCTGCTTCCCCTGTACGAGAACCCTGTACTTCTTCCTCAGCCCCTTCGAGTGCAGGAACCTCTTGATGTACGTCTTCACGTGCCTGGGCCTGACGCCGCTCCTTACAGCGCCGTCGTCCACTGTTATCTTGTCCCCGCTTAAAGCCGGCTTCGCCCCTACCCTGGGCTCGAGGAAGGTAGCGAGTTCCTCCCCGCTATCCTTCAGCGTGCCAAGCTCTATCTCCATCTGCCCCACCCCGCGCCCCCACTCGTTATAATGGTTTCCAGACCCTATTTTCCGTATCTCCTCGTCCTCCTCTGGTAAGTCCTTATCGCCCTCATCAGGTCTATCTTCCTGAAAGATGGCCAGAAGACGTCCATGAATACAAGCTCGGAGTAAGCCCCCTGCCAGAGCATGAACCCGCTCATCCTCTCCTCGCCCGAGGTCCTTATTATCAGGTCAGGCTCCTGGTTTGGCAAGTAAGCTGTGTACAGCCTTCTGGCTATCGTCTCCTCCGTTATCTGCTCGGGCGAAAGTGCGCCTCTCTTCACGTCGTAGGCTACAGACCTGACCATGTCAGTTATCTCCACCCTTCCTCCGTAGGCTATCGCTATGTTCAGGTAGTGGGAGCTGTATCCCTCCGTCCTCCTCTCTATGTCGGAGAGAAGCCTCCTTATCGAGTCTGGGAGCAGCTCCAGGTGCCCTATCGCCTTCACTTTGACCTGATACCTGTGTATCCTCTCGTCGTTCAGCAGCTTGTCAAGCCTCTCCTCTATGAGAGAGAATAGCTCCCTCACCTCATCCGGGTCCCTCTCCAGATTCTCCGTCGAAAGGACGTACAGTGTCACTGTCCTTATACCAAGCTCGTGGCACCAGTCGAGAAGCTGCTCTGCCCTGTTCGCACCCTCCTCGTGGCCCAGCTCCGTCGGAAAGCCGTGGTTTGCAGCCCACCTCCTGTTGCCGTCAAGTATTATACCCACATGCCCGGGTATGCTCCCCTTCTCCACCTGCGACTTCAGCCTGTTCTCGTAGAGCCTGTAAACGCCAACTATCCTCAGAACAGAGTCCAGCATCGTCACTCCTTCGCCATGCTACTCTTTGTCCTTACCCTGCCGTACACGGTGCTTGTAACACCGAATATGACAGCCAGCCCGAAGAGGACGTACGATACTAGCAGTATAGTCGACTCCCTCTGCCCTCCTATCAGGAAAGTGGAGAATGTGTCCATCGGAAAGTAAAGGAGGCCGAGCATCACCAGAACAACAGCATCCCTCCAGGCCCTCACGCTCCCACGCACCATGTGGGCCAGCATTGTCCCAGTTGTGTATATCGCGAGCCCTGCCCACACAAGCGGCAGGGACCCCTTCAGGAAGTACCCGGTGACGATGGCGCCGTACACAAGAAAGGAGGATGGGTTGGCCGATATCGCAGCGACAAGCTGAGAAGCCTGGGATACCATGTACTCGTACCCGGAGGATATGCCCACAAGCAGCACAAGGACGCCTGTCAGTATCGAGAAGAGCCTTATGTAGCCGTAGGGCCTCTGGCTGAGTATCCCTGCTATCGACCTGTCCACCCCGAAACCCCTGACGAAGAAAGCACCACCAAGTATGAGAAGCGTGGCCAGCTGCGCCTCGAACACCCTGTTTGAAACTATCAGAACTCCAGCCAGCAGAAGTATCAGACCTGGCACGCCAAGGAACCATCTGGAGTACCTCGTCTCGAAGACAAGCATCCTGAGGTACCTTCCAAGTACCATGTACGTCTCCTCGACAGTCCTGCTGTGCTTTATCGCTATCCTGTACACAGAGGCGATCGGCCTTATGCTCTGCAGCACTGGCAGGACCTGCTCGTCGTCCCCGCCGTCAGAGACGAAGACTATGCCAGTGTAGCTCGAGCCCTGGAGCACAGACTCAACCTCCCTCCTCACCTTCCTGTCAGCCTGAAACCCTCTGCTCTCCTCCCCACACACAACAGCGACCTCCGCCTCTATCCCGGATGCCCTCAGCTCGTCCAGCTTCTTCACCGCGGCGAATATCGCGTTCGTGTCAGCCTCCTCAGGGTCTGCCAGCGCCAGCTTCATGGCTGCTTGAAGTGCACCGTCCCTTCCAACGACTGGAGTCTTCACTCCAGCCTTCTGCCCCAGGTCGTCGTCCCTGTCAACACAAAGAACAAGGTAGCGTTCTGGTTGGGAGGTCAAAGCGCCATCGGGCCGTACGCCCACCCTCGATACTTAAGCGTGAAGCCTTCTCCAGGCCGAGAGATACGCTTAAGATGAGTCATTTCCATCCTGCAAACGACAGCTTTTGCAGCTGGAGCGACCGTGGCTCAGGGCGTGGCCCGAGCAGATGCCGAAGACTGTGAAGGTAGAGAGGAAGCCCCTCTACTCCCTCCTCACCGAATCAGCAAGCAGGTACCCGTCCAGGACATGCATCCACTACCAGGGCAGGGATATGTCATACTCCGAGGTGGACGAGCTCTCCTCAAGGTTCGCATCAGCCCTGAAAGGGCTCGGCATTCAGAAGGGCGACAGGGTTGCTGTCTTCCTTCCAAACATACCCCAGTTCGTTATAGCATACTTTGGTATACTCAAGGCAGGAGGAATAGTTGTCACATGCAGCCCGCTCTACAAGGAAAGGGAGCTGGAGCACCAGCTGAAGGACTCTGGCAGCAATGTCATAGTCGCTGCGCGGGACGTGGTCAAGGGGAACGACCTCTACGCAAGCCTCGAGGTGTGCAGGGGAAGGCTTGAACTGAAGCACGTCATCACCACAAGCGTCACCGACTACCTCCCAGGCCTGAAGAGGAGGCTAGCCTCCCTCGCAGGCGTGAAGAACGTCCAGAGGAGGGACACACTCGACTTCGTTGAGCTGCTCAAGTCGAGCGAACCTATCGAGAGGCCAGCCGCTGTTGACCCCGTGGAAGACGTTGCCCTCCTCCAGTACACAGGGGGCACAACAGGCGTCTCGAAGGGAGCGATGCTCACACACTACAACATTTACTCGAACGCTGTGTACGTTGCAATGATACTCCCTATCTCGGAGGACGATGTTTCTCTCGCTGTCCTCCCCCTCTACCACATATACGGCATGACTGCAACGATGAACGCCCCACTCTACGCCGGGTCAAAGATAGTCCTGCTGCCAAGCTTCCATGTTGACGAGGTGATGGAGACGATCCAGAAGAAGGGCATTACGGCTTTCTGCGCAGTCCCGGCGATGTACGTTGCAATAATCAACAGCCCTAAGGTGAAGCAGTTCGACCTGCGCACCGTGAGGGCATGCATCTCGGGAGGGGCTGCCCTCCCTGTTGCAGTGAGGAAGAAGTTCATAGAGCTGACAGGAGGCACGCTCGTTGAGGGCTACGGGCTGACAGAGGCAAGCCCTGTCACTCACTGCAACCCTCCCAGGGGAGGGCTCGTGAAGGACGGCTCCATCGGGATACCAATACCTGAGACAGACGCTGCGATATTCGACCTTGACAATCCTGACAAGATGCTTCCAGTAGGCGAGGTGGGTGAGCTTGCAGTGAGGGGCCCTCAGGTGATGAAGGGCTACTGGAACAGGGAGGATGAGACTGCCTCTGTCCTCAGGAACGGCTGGCTCTACACCGGTGATATAGCAAGGATGGACGAGGACGGCTACTTCTACATAGTTGACAGGAAGAAGGACATGATAAACGTGGGCGGCCTCAAGGTATACCCAAGGGAGGTCGAGGAGGTTCTCTTCCAGCACCCGAAGGTGAAGGAGGCTGCCGCGATAGGGGCTCCAGATGAGTTCAGGGGTGAGGTTGTGAAGGCATTCGTCGTGCTCAAGGAAGGTGCCTCTGCAGAGGAGAATGAGATAATAGACTTCTGCTCGGAGAGGCTTGCGAAGTACAAAGTACCCAGGAAGGTTGAGTTCGTCGGGGAGCTCCCCAAGACACTCGTTGGGAAGGTCCTAAGGCGGCGGCTCAGAGAATCGACTCAACAATCATAGAAACAGCGTTGCCTCCCCCCAGGCAGAGTGTTGCCAGACCATACCTCTTTCTCCTCTGCCTGAGAGAGTAAAGGAGTGTGGTGAGAACCCTTGCGCCGCTGCAGCCTATCGGGTGGCCAAGCGCGACAGCTCCTCCCTTCACGTTGAACTTCTTCTCGTCAACACCAAGCTCTCTCCTCACAGCTATCGACGCAGTCGAGTATGCCTCGTTGTGCTCGAAGAGGTCTATCTCCTCGATCGACATACCCGCCTTCCTGAGGAGCTCCCTCGTCGTCGGTATCGGTGCCTCCATCACAAGCTCCGGTCTTACACCGCCTGTGTTGTATGCAACTATCCTTGCGATCGGCTTCAGCCCTGCCCTCTCTGCGTACTCGTCTGAAGTAATCACAAGTGCGGACGCGCCGTCGCTCAGCTGCGACGAGTTGCCTGCTGTCAGTATCCCGCCCGGCTTGAACACAGGCTTTAGGGCAGCCAGCTTCTCTTGTGTCGTATCCGGCCTCACACACTCGTCCTTCTCGAACGTCTCGACAGCACCGCTCTCCCTCTCTATCTCCACTGGCACTATCTCGTCCCTGAACAGCCCCTCACGCGCCGCCCTCGCAGCCTTCATGTGGCTCTCGTACGCAAACTCGTCAGCCTCTCTCCTGGTTATCCTGAACCTCTTCGCTATTATCTCGCCAGTTATGCCCATGTGGTAGTTTTTATAGGCATCCCAGAGCCCGTCGCTTATCATCGCGTCTACCAGCCTCGCGTCTCCGTACTTCAGACCCCACCTCAGGTTCCTGACAAGGTAAGGCGAGTTGCTCATGCTCTCCATCCCGCCAGCCACAACCACGCTGTTGTCCCCTGCCTTCACAGACTGCGCTGCAAGCATAACTGCCTTCAGCCCAGACCCGCACACCTTGTTCACAGTGACAGCCCCAACCCTTGGCGGTATTCCTGCGTAGATCGCCGCCTGCCTCGCCGGGTTCTGCCCAAGCCCTGCAGAAACAACGTTCCCCATTATCACCTCGTCCACACTTGTCTTCTTCACGCCAGCCCTCCTGAGCGCCTCTCCGATCACAACGGACCCGAGCCTCTGTGCCTGGACACCAACAAGGCTCCTTCCGAACTTACCGATAGCAGTCCTGCATGCAGACACAATGACTGGGCTTGGCATACTGTCACTGGTTAGACGAATGCCGATAATAAACGGCTCGATGCGTTGCCAACCCCATCGTCTATATACCATCAATTGTTGGGCTCGAATCGAGGGCAATGCAGGCGCTCAAGAAGATCTGGATGGACGGCAGGTTTGTGGACTGGGACGACGCGAAGATACACGTTCTGACTCACGGCCTCCACTACGGCTTCGCTGTCTTCGAGGGTATAAGGTGCTTCAGGACAGAGAAGGGCCCGGCAATCTTCAGGCTTGAGGAGCATATGGACAGGTTCATGAACAGCGCGAAGATATACAGGATGAAGCTTGAGTTCTCAAGGAAGGAGATAGCAGATGCGTGCGTCGAGGTTGTGAGGCAGAACGGCCTCACCGAGTGCTACATAAGGCCGATCGCATACACGTCATACGGAGCGATGGGGCTCAACCCGCTCAAGAACAGGATAAGCATAGCGATAGCTCTCTGGGAGTGGGGGCCGTACCTTGGTGCAGAGGCTGCCGAGAAGGGTGTCAGGTGCATGGTCTCGAGCTGGTCGAGGATAGACTCGAGGGCCCTGCCGCCTCAGGCGAAGTGCTCAGCAAACTATGCGAACTCAGCCCTCGCCAAGATGGAGGCACTCTCAGCAGGGTACGACGAGGCAATAATGCTGAACAGCAGTGGCATGGTCGCGGAGGGCCCTGGCGAGAACATATTCAGGGTGAAGGACGGGATACTGAGCACGCCCCCAGCAAGCTCAGGTATACTGCGTGGAATAACAAGGGACACAATAATCCAGTTTGCAAGGGACATGCGTATCACTTTTTACAGGAACGACTTCACTCGGGAGGAGCTCTTCACTTCAGATGAGCTATTCTTCAGCGGCACAGCAGTTGGCGTTGCATCGATCCGCGAGGTGGACGGAAGACCAATCGGGGATGGGAACTACCCTCTCACAAGAAAACTCCAGAAGATGTATACCGACGCAACACACGGCAGGCTGAAGCGGTACAGCAGGTGGCTCACGTACGTCAAGCCCTAGCTTTTGGCAGCAACGAACGCTTCTATGTCGGATATTGTACCCCTCCTCCTCTCCCTTGGCCTGAACCTCGCCTTCACTGCGGAGCCGACACCGACAGCCTTTCCCTCGACCCTGTGAATTATACCCCCTTCAACACCATCGAACGATATGAATCCGAACCTCTCCGGGCTGGAAAGTCTTGTCCCGTCGAATGCGACGTGACTGTCAGCAATAGCTGCCACCCTCCCCCTGACCCCAACCTCCACGAACCTTGTCGCCCGGGCGTAGCAGTCCACGCAGTAAGCCCTCGGTGGCAGAAACTTCTTACCACACTTCCCGCACTCTGAAGCGAGTATCTTCCCCTCCATCAGCCCTCTCAGGAACTTCTCCCCTGCTACGCCTGCTGTGTACTCGTAGTGGAATGGTATCCTGTCCTTCCAGAACCTCATCCCGTCGACGCTCGATATCCTCTCCTTCAGGGGCATGTCCCATCACACTGGCCTGAAGTACCGTATATCAGTTATCGCACCCTCCCTCTCTCCCTCCTGCTTCCAGACAGCCTTCACCTTCATTCCAACCCTTATCTCCTCCGGCTTGACCTCTCCAAGAACGTGCAGTATCCCCATACCGGGCGAGGCTCCGTCTATCTCTATCACTGAAACAAGTATCGGCTCGGTCCTCCTGCTTGCGTCAACGTTGACATAGCTCACTGAGTACGTGTTCACCCTCCCTGTGTCCATCACCTGAACCCACTCGTCGTTCGGTCTGTAGCACTCCTCGCAGTACATCCTCGGTGGGAGCATCACCCTGCCACACCTGTGGCACTTCCTGGCCCAGATCTTCCCCTCCTTCAGCCCACTGAGGAACCTGCTTATCGCTACACCCGATGTCCAGGAGTACCTGAGCACCGTTTCGTACCTCGTGTAGAGGTACCTGTGCGCCTCTATCTCCTCCTGTGTCACCTCAACCCCTGGATACTCGCTTATCCTCGAGCTCAATCAGGACACCGCAAAGCCAGCCTGCGAGGCCCATTTCAAAGTTTCCCACTACCAGCCTTCAGCCTTGAGGCTATCGAGATGAAGGAGTCCATCGCCTCCGGGTTTGCCATAGACCCCCTGTTGAATGCCCTCGACGGCTCAACCCCCATCAGTATCCTCTTCACTGGAACCTCCATCCTCTTGCCGTTGAGCGTCCTCGGTATCTGCTCAACCTGTATTATCTCGTCAGGGACGTACCTTGGGGAGAGGTCACTCCTTATCTTCTCAGCTATCTTCCGCTTCAGCCCCTCGTCAAGCCTCCTGTCTCCTGCGAGCACGACGAAAAGAGGCATGTAGGACACACCTTCCCTCCCCTCTATGTCCACGACTAGGCTGTCTGCCACCTCCTGGATCGACTCCACCACCCTGTATATCTCGCTCGAGCCTATCCTCACCCCCATCCTCTTTATCGTCGCGTCGGACCTGCCGTATATCACGCAGCCCCCGTCCTCTCTTATCTCTATCCAGTCGCCGTGCCGCCACACACCTGGAAACATCTCGAAGTAACTCTCCCTGTACCTGGACCCGTCCCTGTCCCCCCAGAAGTATGACGGCATAGAAGGCATCGGTTCAGTTATCACAAGCTCTCCCACCTCGCCGACACGAGGCCTCCCGTCCTCCCCGTAAGACTCCACCTTGGCTCCAAGGCACCTGCACTGTATCACGCCAGAAAGCACTGGAAGAGTGGGGCAGCCACCCACGAAAGCTGTGCACAGGTCTGTCCCGCCGCTTATCGAAGCCAGCCATATGTCCTCCTTCACTTTCCCGTACACCCACTCGAACCCCTCCGGTGAGAGGGGCGAGCCTGTCGACCCTATCCCTCTCAGCCTGTCCAGGGTGTGCGTCTCCCCTGGTTTTATTCCAGCCTTCATGCAGGAGTTGATGTAAGGCGCGCTCGTCCCTAGGAAAGTTACCCCTTTCTTCTCTGCCAACTCCCAGATCGCGTTCATGTCAGGGAACGAAGGGCTGCCGTCGTAGAGCACTATCGTTGCGCCAAGAAGCAGCCCGCTGATGAGGTAGTTCCACATCATCCACCCTGTCGTAGTGAACCAGAAGAACCTGTCACCCTTCTTTATGTCGTTGTGCAGCGAGAGTACCTTGAGGTGCTCTAGCAGTATACCGCCGTGGCCGTGAACGATAGGTTTGGGAAGACCTGTCGTCCCGGACGAGTAAAGTATCCAGAGAGGGTGCCCGAACTCAACGTGCTCGAACGTCATACTCCCGCCTCCTGAAACCGCCTCCTCCCATTCTACGGTGCCGCCTGCACTCCTCTCCCTTCCTCCAGCCACGACTATCGTTTCCTTCAGCGTCGGGAGCGAAGAGCGTATCTCCTCTATCTCACTACTCCTTTCGTAGAACCTTCCCCCGTAACTGTACCCGTCGGAGGCAACAAGGACCTTCGGCTCTATCTGCCTGAACCTGTCCAGGACGCTCGGGACTCCGAAGTCAGGTGAGCAGCTCGACCACACAGCGCCGATGCTTGCGCAAGCGAGGAAGGCAATCACAGCCTCTGGAACGTTCGGGATATACGCAGCAACCCTGTCGCCCTGCCCCACACCCGCACCCCTCAAGTGCACCGCGAGGGAGGAGACACTCGACTCGAGCTCATTCCAGCTCACCTCCCTTTGTCCATTCTCAGACACATGGATCATTGCTGGCGAGTCGTTCCTCGCAGCGAAGACGTGCTCCGCGTAATTCAGCGTCGCGCCGGCGAACCAGCGCGCCCCTGGCATCTTTCTTGAATCAAGTACAGCGCTGTATCCTCTGCTGAACCTGACACCGAAGTAATCAGAGATACTCTGCCAGAAGTCTTCCAGCCTGTCGACGGACCACCCCCAGAGCTCTCTGTAGCCTCTGAAAGATACTCCGCGTTCCCTCTCCAGCCAGCCAGTGTACCCTGTGATGTTCGCCCTCCTCTTCCACTCCTCGTCAGGCTCCCAGAGCACCTTCCCGAGCAATATCTTCACCTCGCCTGCGGCCGCGAATATAAGCGCGTGGGAGCCAGCGCCTGGCAGCTTCACTTCGTGTACCAGAGTGTGATGAAGTAGAACGCGTATGCTCCTATGAAGCTGCCGCCCATCTGCATCGAGTTCCCCCCGTCCGCGAAGCCAGAGAGGACGAAGAGGAAACCGCCCAGGCCTGCAAGCAGCACGAATATCAGCCCGAGCAGAGCCGACACCTTCACGCTCCTCCTATCGTACCTCAGCGAGACTACGAGGACGCCTATCGCTGAGAGAAGAACAAGGAAGCCCTCAGCTGCGTGCCACAGAAGGAATGGCCCGTGCGCGGTAACCGCGGAGAAGAAACCCTGCATCGACCCCTCAACACTGCTCTGCGCGGTTGTCACAAAGACGTTAACGAAGTCCCCGGTCCACCCCTGAAGACTGAGCAGCACAAGTGTTGCGACGATTGACCTGCGAAGCGGCCTCCAGCTCCTCTGCGATGCGGCCGATTCCATCAGGTCTGCTGCTCCGCCGGGTGACGGCTAAAAGCTCTTCGGCAAAGTGTCATTCCTCCCAGCGAGAGGATGTCTCGGGGACATTGCTCCAATCCTTGCGATTCGTCTTTCGTCCCGGAGCGTTCTTTGCCATGTCCAGAGCACGTCTCGAGAACCAGTGGAAGCCGTCTGGGAGCAATCCCATCATCCCGCGCAGCGAAGCCACAGCCTCATTTATGGAAGGACCCCTGCGTCCGTTCCCCTTCCCGCGGCTGCATCGGAAAGGCGAACCGTTCGAATTTGTGCTTAAATCCTAACACCGTTTCGCCAAGCGTGGGCCGCAGGTTCTCGCCTGCCTGCGAGAGGATGAGGGCGTACGGGATCGTCGGAGATGCGGTAGCGAGGCACGGCTTTGATGTCGCAGGCCTCAAAGCGGAGTTGGAATCGGCCGGCTTCGCACCACCGTCCAGGGAGACGCTGAGGAGGTGGGCACCCGGTGTGACCTCGCCCCTCTCAGGCAAGAACCTGTTCTCTCCCAGGCCATCGCGGAGCTGAGCTTTTTTCATCGGCGCATGGTTCGGTGACGGCTGGGCAGACGATTCGAACGGTTTTCATTCAGAGTTCCAATTTCCACAATGCGCTCGGGGTTGAATCTGATTATCGCATCCACCGGTCGGCCATTAATGCTCCAGGAAGCGAGATCCCATTTCGAGATTCTTTCTATCTTATCTTTCAATTCCAAGTATTCTTCTCCGAGGGCGACGCGAGCCGTTCCTTGCACCATCACTCCTCTGCCCAATCCTTCTTGGTAAGTGTCTACTATAATGCAACTCCGGGGATTTATGAGAAGATTACTTACCTTTCTAGTTCTCGAATTCGTCGGTACATAAATTGAAGGTCTGCTGTAAAGATAACCAACCGGTACGCAATGAGGGTAACCTGTTTTGTCGATCGTTGCAAACCGACAATGATCTGACGAAATTAAGAACCTCTCGACACGAGTAGGGATTAGGATTTTAAGATGGTCATCATTCCTGGGCCCAACCCTCGCAGAATTGTTCTCCATCTGAGTACGCTCGCCTTTTTAACCGACATGCCTCGACTATTTCTGCGTAGCGCACAAATCCCCAAAAGTGAACAATCTTCTTTCTTCTCTGTCCTAACTGTGCTGGCAAGACCACTTTGTTGTACTTGGCAACGATTCTGAGGCCTACGAAAGGCTCAATCCAGTTATTTGGTTTGGATAGCGGAGGACATCCAGCGGTTCGCTGGCACTATAGGCTTCGCCGACTCAGTAAAGCAAACAAAACTCTTTGATGCAATCAAGCTGATGAGAAAGTACGGGTCGTTCGATGCCGCAGGCAGGTGGACCTTGCTGTATGAAAAGAGGAGTCACAACTGGGTAAGGAGACAAACTGTGCCTTCTTAACGTCTCATCACGATCACAGTACCCACCTGTAAGAGGTCCCCCCAGGCCTGCGCGAGGCCCCTGCTCACCCCCTTCTTCACCTGTCTCTTGCCTGCCTCTCCCCTCAGCTGCCAGAAGAGCTCACACACCTTCATAAGCCCAGCTGCAGCTATCGGGTTCCCGACTCCAAGCAGGCCGCCTGAAGGGTTTACAGGCAGGTCTCCGTCCCTCTGCGTCACCCCCTCCTTCGTAAGTCTCGCCGCCTCGCCCTTCCCTGCAAGCAGAACCCCCTCAAGATGGTGCAGCTCCTTGTAATCGAACGGGTCGTACACCTCCGCGAAGTCTATCTGCCTCCTTGGGTTGTCAACCTTTGCCATCCTGTACGCCATCCTGGCAGCCTCCTCGACGTACCTCGGATAGTAAAGGTCCCTGTTTGTCCAGTACTGCGTGTCCACGTTCCAGCCCACACCGTCTATCCAGACCGGGTCATCTGTGTACTTGCGCGCCACCTCCTCCGAGGCCAGCAGGACAGCCGCTGCCCCGTCAGATGTGGGCGAGACGTCCAGCCTCTTGACGGGCAGGCATATCGGCTCGCTCTTCATCACGTCGTCCACTGTTATCCTGCCCGGCAGCTGGGCGCACGGATGGTCCAGTGCGTTCGCCTTGTTCTTCACCGAGACAAGGGCTATGTCCTCCTCTGTAACGTTGTGGACCGCCATGTACCTCCTCATTTCGAGGGAGAATATCCAGAGGAGGTTCACGCCAAGCGGCCTCTCAAGCGTGTGGTCGAATATGCTCCAGAATGCGTACTGCGGGTGGGGATGGAGAGGCGACATCTTCTCCTCTGCGACAACAAGGCACGTATCGAAGAGCCCTGACGCTACGTGCCACCACCCGGCTATCGGCGCGAAGACACCTGTCCCTCCACCGACGTAGACCCTGCTGTAGGGCCTTCCGGTCCCGCCTGCGCCGTCCATCAGGTACTCCCCCTTCATGTGGACCCCGTCGAATGCGTCAGGGGCGCTCCCCATGACAACAGACTCCACGTCCTTTATCTCCAGACCAGCGGAGTCGAGCGCCATCCTCCCTGCTTCGAATGAGAGCTCCCTCCCTGTCTCGAGCATCCTCCTCCTGAACTTGGTCATCCCGGCCCCTATGACGGCTACCTTTCTCTTGATCATCTTCTCACCTCGAAAGTATCGCGACAGCACCTGTGGCTGTCGGGTTCCCACGCCACGAAAGGGCGAGCGCCCTTCTTGCTCCCTTCACCTGTGCCCTTCCAGCAAGGCCCCTCAGCTGCAGGACGCATTCAAGCACCCTGTGAAGCCCAGTCGCCTCGATGAAGTGGCCCACCCCGAGGGAGCCGCCGCTCACGTTCACCACTGAGCCCCGCCCCTCTACCATCGAGATTGCGTCCCTCCTGCCGAGACCAAGGGACCTCATGTGCTGAAGTAGCTTGAAGGAGTATGTGTCGTCAACCTCCATGACGTCGAAGGAGGATACATCCTTCACAGATGCCTGCTTCGACGCTGCCGCAAATGACTCGCTCGCGTACCTTGCCCTTTCCATCTCTCCTCCCTCGAACCACGGTGTCGTCGACCTCCACGCGATACCGTCGATGAAGACAGCCTCCTTGTTTCTCCTCCTTATCCACCCCTCTGAGGCAAGAACGAGTGTAATCCCGGCCTCAGCGTACTCCGCCTTGTCGTACTTCAGAAGAGGGGAAGCTACTGGCTCTGCTCCCTCCACCTCCTCCTCGCTGAGCTCGGCAGCGTAGCTCGCCCTCGAGTTCGCGAGCGCCCTCCTCTTCTCCTTAACAACGACTGCGGTGCAGTCCTCCCTGCTGAACCCGCTCCTGGCCAAGAATCCGCTCATCTCGAGACCAGCAAGTACGTCGTTGTTGACGCCATTGGCCCTCAGGTAGACAGGCTCAAGCGCCATATTCTCGACAGCAGGCTTGTCGACCACGTCAGCGACCTTGCTGTGAGCCTCGACTGTCACAACCTCTGCCAGGCCTGAATTTATCTGCATGACAGCATGCCCGAGTCCAACTATCCCGTCCGACGGGACGGTGCAGACCGGTCTCCTCGCTCCCCCCACCTGGTCCGGTACCATCTCATCCGTTATGCTCCACCCCTCCCAGAGGTCCTCGGTGCAGCAGATGAATGAGCCAACTTCCTTTCTCGGGTCAATCCCTGCGTCCTCATACGCCTTCGATGAAGCCTCGAACATCAGCTCCCTGGTCGAGAGGTCGGCCACCGCAGGCCTGAAACCCTCGAAGCCAACACCGATTATACCCACCCTCTCTTTCAATCTGGCTCAGCCCACATCACGACCGTAATTATTGGTTGCGCTCTACGTGCTGCCTGCCTTCTCGAGCGGCTCGTAGAATGTCCTCTGGTACTGGAAGCACACGTTGTACGGCCTCGAGTAGCAGACAACGCCGAGCACCGTCACAGGAAGCGAGCTGCCGACGGAAGGGACCCCACTAGTCCACCACATCACCCTTACAGTCGCCGACGAGCCGGCTGCCACCACAACCTGGCTTGGGTAGCTTAGGCCTGTCGGGGTTTCTCCGGCAGAGCCGAGGTATGCAACGAGGTAAGCCGTTTCGTTCGACCCGTTATTCATTAGGGTGAGATTGATCCCGTGCCCTCCGAATGGAATGCTGTAGATCGCAAGCCTGACAGGCGTTATGAGCCCGAGGGGCTCCGGCCTGGCGTAAGACGGGTACATCAGTTCCTCCTCGATTGACGTTCCGTTGAACTGAAAGACTGCTGTCGCACCGTTCACGTCGACTGTGACAGGTGTCGTGAAGGGGGCAGTCCCGAAGCCAAAGAAGACGTACGTGAACGAGCCGTAACTCCTCAGCCATACCTGGGCCACCTCCATCGAGCAGGGAGAAACCGGGGAAGTGCACATTGATGGTGAAGATGGCGCGCTTATCGACACGAGCCTCTCGAACGGGACGACAGGCGCGTACACCACGAACGCTGCAAGGGCCATCACGCCGACCACGGCTGCTGCGGCAGCGCGCGAATTCATGCTTGTCGCCGTTCACTTCGGGCCTATACACCTTTCGCATCCTTGCCTCGAGCCTGTTGTGGGGTGCAGGTCGGAGCAGTCGTTACGTCAAAGGGAAGAGGATGAACACAAGTACGTCCCAGCTGAAGTGGCTCAGCATGCTCGCTGAGAGGTCGCCAGTGTACCTGTACGTGCTGCCCCAGACGACGTCGGCCACGAAGGTTGTCGCGACCCAGAGCGGGTTGAGCGTGAGAGCATGCACGGCTGCGTCCACGACCGCGGAAGCGAATACGGAGTTGCGCCCGAGCCTCGAGGAGAGCCTTCTCTGCAATGCACCCCTGAAAAAGGACTCATATCCAACTGAGTCGAAGGCAAGAAGAAGCAGGCGGGTCTGCAGCGTGTTTGATTGAGAAACAACCAGCGAGTATATCTCATGCCTCTGCGTCTGGCCAAGCCCGAAGCCGCCAAGCCCGGCAGTCGCCATCCCGCCCGCGAAGAAAAGTGCGTACAGCGCAAGGGCTGATACGAGACCAGCAATCAGAGAGCCTGGTCCTGGCCTGAACAGGCCGGAGAAACCATTTGCCATGTAGGTGGAGAGCACGAGGAAGGCCATTGACACAAAGGTGAGGGGCACGAAGTAGCTCCTTGGAAGCAGGAAGAGTGCTGCCAGAGCAGAAAGACCGACAGAGTAGGCGACAGCCTCCCGTAGCCGGGAGCTTATACCAAAAGCACCTCCTCCACGCCAGGCTTGTTCAAGCAGCCGTTAAATCCGCTACCTCAGCCCAGCAGCAGCCCGACGGAAAAGAGGAGCGTGAATGTAACAGAGTGGATGAAGACCAGCATCGTTCTCTTGCCGTACTCCGCTGGGGTCCTCTCCCTCCTTCTCACCTCTGAGACCTTCAGAAGGAGCGGGAAGGCAAGGAAAGCAACCGCAGATCTTTCGGGAACTATCCCAGAGACAATGAAGCTGGCGAGAATCAGGTAAGCCGCCGCGCCGAGGACAGTCACAAGCCTGGCCGAGTCAGGCCTTCCAATAACGACCGTCAGGCTTCTCTTCCCTGCCGTCCTGTAAACATCGTAGAATATCATGTCGTGTGAGAGAAGAATCGCTGTTGTCAGCAGCCCGGAGGGGATGGAAACAAGTGCTGCGAGCGGCGCCACGTGGCCTGTAAGCACGTAGTAAGTGCCGAGTGCCGGGATGGGCCCGAAAGAAAGCAGGATAGACGCCTCGCCAAGGCCCGCCCCCCTGTAGTCAAGCCTGAGAGGGGGCGCCGTGTAGAAGTAGCTGAGCAGTATTCCGGGGAGAGCTATCCCGAGCGCAGGCCAGCCGACAGTGAACGAGAGGTAGACACCGATGAGGACGCTCAGCCCGTACAGTGTGTAGGATAGAAGGAAGGCGCCTCCAAGGCTCACCCTGCCCCTTGCGAGCGGCTTCCATCCGGGCGCGTCCTTTGGAAACATCTCCTCTGCAACCCTGTCCACTCCGTTCACGTAGTCGTAGACGTCGTCGATCGCGTTTGCCGCCAGGTGCAGGAGAATGGCTCCCAGCAGGGCAAGAGCAAAAAGGACGGGGTTGAAAGCCCCCTCTGTGTGCCATGCGAAGGCAGCACCGAGAACGACGGGAGCCACCATTACAGGCGTGAACTGGACCCTCACGAGCCGTGCAAAAGTGCCAGCGTCCATTCAACCGCCCCCAGGTGCAAGCTCTGTCATTGCGTAATCTACGTTTCCGATAGGCATGAGTATTGGGAGTGTCACACCTCTGTCCAGGTGCTCCTTTATCCTGGCAATCGCTGTATCCCCATCTCCGCAGATTGTCAGTGCATCTATCGCTTCGTCCGGTATCATCCTCTTCGCTTCCTCCACCATTCCCCTGCTCCAGGCCTCCTTCATCGGTGCAAGCTTCTCCTCAGTCACGCCGTATGGAACAAGCACCTCTGGCTTCACGACTTCAGCAAGCTGATAGACGAAGAAGTAGTACTCCCTCATCACCCTCCTAGCCTTCTCCATGTCCCTATCCAGCGATGCCATCATATACGATGCCCTCTCAACATTCCTGCCTGCCTTCCTCTCGCCGGATGCCACACTCTCGACCATCCTGCCCACGCCCCATGCTGTGTTGAAGCCGGGCGACAGTATCACTCCGTCCGCTGCGGTTGCGGCGTACCTGAGCGTCTTGGGTGAAAGAGACGCCACGAAGACAGGTATCCTGTGCTTGAGCTCGAACCCAAGTTTCAGGTTGTGGACCCTGAAGAACTCTCCTTCGAAGTTGACCGGGCGTCCCGACCAGACAGAGCGGACAACATCCAGGTACTCCTTTATACGCCTGAGCGGCCTTGTCCTCTCCACGGGGAAGACGTCATGGCCTATCAGCGGGATCGTCGGGAAGCTACCAAGACCAAGGCCGAAGTTCACCCTGCCGTGGGACAGCTCGGCAAGCGTCGCGAAGGTGGTGGCAGCCGCGACAGGGTGGCGAGTGAATGTGTTTATCACACCTGAGCCAAGCCTGATCCTGGAGGTTGCAGAGGCCATTGCGCAGATGTACGTGACGACGTCCCTCTGAAACAGACTCTCATGAACCCACACCGAGTCGAAGCCAAGCCGCTCTGCCTTCTTTGCAATCGCAGCCATCTCAGTTGGCTCCATGACAGGGTTGAACCCAAGAGCGATACGCACGCCTCTTTACCACTTATCAGTGGTATTAAGCGTTAACTCAGGCCTGCTTGGACTCTCTCCAAATCTGCTCCACGCTCTCCCTGACAGAAGATGCGAATGCGCTGTTCCTGACCCACACTGCCATCGCTTCGAATGCCTCTCTTCCGCTTGTTGGCACACCTATTATGACGTCGCTCTCGCCCCCAACCATCATATCCATCACGATCCCGGGCGACCTGCGAACCTCGACGCCAGCCTCCTTCAGCTTCTTCATGTCTCCCTCCCCAACCTTCAGGCGGAGCGGCAGTATCATCCTGACCCTTGCATCCCTCCCCGCTGCGCTGAGATATTCCAGGAAAGTCTTCCTTGCCTCCGCCCCTTTCTTCACAAGGAGATACACATCCCTTGCCCTGCCAAGGACGTCGATGAACGCTGACGCAATGCTGTCCATCCCCTTCAGCACTACAGCTGTCGTCCTCTCCTCCCCGCCTGCCAGGAAGACAGGCTCAAGCTCCCTTACTACCTCTTCCTTGGCGCGCCTCCTTGCTGCTTGCTGCTCGTCGAACTGGATGGAGAGGCTTGCCAGCCTTGTCTCCAGCGCGACAGACGGCCTTGTTGCCCTGAACCCGTCCTCTGTCTCGTCAGCGAATCCCTTCCTCACAAGGCTCCTGAGAACGTCGTACACCCTCGACTGCGGCACGCCTGACTCCTCGGCCACCTCCTTGGCCTTCATCCTCCTGCCAAGGAGAGAGATGTAGACCCTCGCCTCGTACGCGTTCAATCCAAACACCTGTCTGAGCAATGTCTCTGACTGCAACGGAGCTGTCGCAGACCCTTGGATTACAATAACTTTCTCATTTCCAACCAATTCTTAAATATCGCACGGGGACTCTTCGGCTCATGCCAAAGGCCTTCGAGTTCGTCAAGCTCTACGAGCTGCCGCCCAAGCCAAGGAGCACAGGTCTGATAGAGGTTAGGGGGCCATACTACAGCTCGGTTACAGTCGGGTACCTGGAGGACCTTCTTGACGACTGGGGGGAGTACTTTGATGGCTACAAGTTCGCTGGTGGTTCCATGCGCCTCCTTGACGCCGAGAAGGTCAGGAGAATAACATCTCTCTGCCACGACCACGGAGTGTACGTCTCCACCGGCGGCTTCGTGGAGCGCGTGATAGCAGAGGGTCCGAGGGCTGTAGACATGTACATAGAAGAGTGCAGGAAGCTCGGCTTCGACGTTGTCGAGGTATCGAGCGGGCTCGCACCGATACCACTGGAGGCCAAGGTCGCAATAGTTGAGAGCGTGAAGAGGGCAGGGCTCAAGCCAAAGCCCGAGGTCTCAATGATGCTCGGCGCCGGCGCAGGGACCCACGTCGTTGGCTACAGGAGGAAGATGAAGACGTACGGCGAGCTCGTGAAGGAGATAGACGCTCACAGGAAGGTGGGGGCAGACTTCTTCATGCTTGAGAGCGAGGGGATAACTGAGGACATCCCGCCAGGCAGGTGGAGGACAGACATAGTGAAGAAGCTTGTCTCAAATTACGGTTACAGGAGCTTCATGTTCGAGGCGTCCGACCCGCCAGTGTTCAAGTGGTACCTGAAGAACTTCGGCAGGGATGTGAGCCTCTTCATAGACCACTCACAGGTGGTCGAGTTCACTGCTTGGAGGCTTGGCCTGTGGGGCGACCCGGCCATCTGGAAAGGAAAGAGGCTGACCTACGGGCGCTGACTGCTCAGACGACAAGCGCTGAAACGATATCCGAGACGTCCTTGACGTCCTCCAGACTCCAAAGCAACCTCAGGGCTCTCCTGGAGCCTTCCTCGCCCAGGAACCGCTTCGTTAGCCTCAAGAACTTCGCCTCAACCTCCTCGTCAGTCATTGGGTTCTTCGGGTGCCCCTTCGGCACTATCACCTCCTCCGTCAGCGTGCTGCCGTCCTTCAGCCTCACAGTTATCCTGTTAGCTATACCATTCTGCGGGTAAAGCTCAGTCAGCCTCCTGTCCTCCTTCACCTCCACCCTCGAGACAAAGTCAAGCACCCTGCTATCCCTGAACTTTCTGGGCGAGTAGGTTGAGTTGTCTATCTTCCCCTCCAGCAGGGCCATGCTGACTATGTACGGAAGGCTGTGGTCCGCTGTCTCCTTTGTCTCTGGCCTCCACTTCTCCGGGTCCTTGCCAAGTATCGTGTAGCCTGCCTCGTGGCTCTCTATCAGTACTGACTGGATCCTTCCAACGTCCCCCACCTTCCTCCTGAGCTCCAGCGCAGCCCAAACAGCGGTCTGCGAGTGGTACTCGGCGGGCCAGTACTTGATGTACGTCTCGTTTATCTTGAACGACCCCTTCCTTCCTCCAAATGACTCGACGTCAAGCGTGAAAGGGCCGGAGACCTGCCTGAAGAAGCCCATCTCACCCTCGAATATCGGTGAGGGTCCAGTCATCCCCTCCCTTGCGAGTGATGCAGCGAAGACTCCGTTCCTGGCCGCGTTGGAGAAGGAGGCTCCCTTCCACATCGAGAGTTCCCCGGCCCTCACCTGCCTCATGGCTATGTGCCCGTTGAGAGCAATGTTCACCGCCTGGGTTGACCTCTTCACATCAAGGCCCATCAGCCTGCCCGATGCGAGTGCCGTCGAGACAAGGCCGTAGTTGACGTGGTCCCATCCCCTGTGCCTTATGTCTGCGGCGTCGCAGAGCCTGCACTGTATCTCGTATGCCAGGATTAGAGATAGAAGTAGGTCCTTCCCGCCCTTCCCCTCCGCCTCTGCCACAGGGAGGCATGCGCCCAGGTTGTCGCTCGGATGTGCCGGCTCCTTCGAGAGATAGGTGTCGTTGAAATCGAAGTACCTGACCATGAACCCGTTCACAAAGGCAGCCATGTCTGGGGACGTCTTCCTCCTCGTCCCGAGGAGTGTGGCAGGCTCCTTCGACGACACAAGAGAGGCCACAGACCTGGCAATCTCTATCGGCCTCTCCCTGAATGCTCCAATCGCGCAACCCAGGGCGTCTATCACACGCCTCTTTGCCTCCGAGACTGTCTTCCCGTCCAGGTCGCCGAACTTGACTGAAAGGAAATAGCGGCTGAGGTCTTCCGCGAGAACCATGCCCCCGCCGCCAAACAAGTTCCTTTTAGTGCTTTCTGGCAATGCACCATCAGAACCGTTAAATTCGGGACTGGCGGGCGGAGCTTGACGCTTTGAAACTCTTCAGCCGCGAGCACGCACAGCTCCTGAAGGAGAACTACCCCTCCCACGAGGAGTACGAAGCGCTCCTCTCCTCTCTCTCATCTTTCCTGGAGGAGAGGGTCATGCCTCTCTCACACTCATTCGACTCGTCCTCAGCCAGTCTATCTTCAGCCAGAAGGGAGCTGATGCAGAAGGGTATCTGCCAGATTGCGTACCCGGAGGAGTACGGCGGCCTCTCCCTCCCCTTTGGCGTGTACTGCGCCGCGATGGAGCTCGTTGGCTCAGCTGACGCAAGCATTGCGCTGAGCGTCGGGATACACAACACAGCTGCAGAGGGCATCTTTCAGTTCGGGAGCGACTACCTGAAGAGTGAATTCCTGCCTGACATTCTGTCAGGAAAGAAGATTGCAGCCTTCTGCCTCACTGAGCCCACTTCCGGCTCAGACGCGAAGTCGATGGCCACAAAGGCGAGGAGGTCGGGGGGTGAGTACGTGATCAACGGCTCGAAGATGTTCATAACGAACGCGGGCGAGGCAGACGCCTACCTTGTCTTCGCGGCGACTGAGCACGGACACTCCTGCTTCCTCGTTGAGAAGTCAACGCCAGGGCTCGAGTTCGGGGAGGACATACAGAAGCTTGGTATGAGGGGGACAAGAACCTCTGAGGTGCGTTTTGTCGACTGCAGGGTTCCAGCCACCATGCTTGTCGGGAGGGAGGGGATTGGCTTCGAGTACGCAAAGGCTCTGCTCAACGGCAGCAGGATAGTGATGGGCTCAATATGCGTCGGGATAGCTCGCACAGCATTCGAGAAGGCGCTCGACTACAGCAGGAAGAGAAGGAGCTTCGGCAAGCCGATATCAGACTTCCAGCTCACAAGAGAGAAGATAGCAGACATGAAGACAGCGATAACAGCAGGCAGGCTGCTATGCATGCACGCCTCAAGGCTGAAGGAGATGGGGGAGGAATTCTCGTCCGAGGCCTCCCAGGCGAAGGTCTTCTCGACTGAGATGTCCCTCATGGTCTGCGACGCTGCGATACAGCTCTTCGGCGGTTACGGCTACACGGATGAAGACGTGCACAGGCACTGGAGGGATGCGAGGCTGCTCACGATAGGCGAGGGCACGTCCGAGGTGCTCAGGATGCTGATAGCGTCAAAGGAGCTTGCAAGGTCGCTATGAGAATAGCGGTGTGCGTGAAGCAGGCTGTGGACGAGGGTGAGCTGAGGCTTGACAGCGAAGGCTCTCCAGTTCTTTCCGGTGCGGCCACGAAGATGAGCACGTTCGACAAGAACGGAGTGGAGGAGGCTGTGAGGAAGAAATCCGAGGCAGGTGGCGAAGTTGTTGTCTTCACAGCGGGGCCGCAGGACGCCAAGAGGACAATGAAGGAGGCGCTCGCCATGGGTGCGGACAGAGGAGTTCACGTTGTTGTCGGGTCGGAAGACCAAGACGCGCTCCTGACCTCGTACCTTCTGTCGAGGGCGATAAAGGCCTCAGGCCACTTCGACCTTGTGATAACCTCTGAGGGCTCCTCCGATACGTACACTGGCCTTGTTGGCCCGATGCTTGCGGAGTGGCTTTCTCTGCCCTTCATAGGTTACGTCAGGAAGATAGAGCTCAGGGGACCCGCCGTCACAGCTGAGAGGGCGCTCGAAGATACAGTCGAGGTTGTGGAAGCAGCGCTCCCAGTGGTCGTTTCTGTTGTCAGTGAGATAAACGAGCCACGCTACCCGACACTTATCCAGATAATGCAGGCTGGGAAAAAGCAGATAGAAGAGCTCAGGGCGGAGAGCCTGCTGGACGGAGCGCCCAAGGTGGGCTCAAAGGTCCTGGGAATGAAGGCCCAGTCGGTAGCGAGGAAGAAGGTTATCTTCGAGGGCGACCCGCAGGATGTCGCGAGGAAGCTTGTCGAGTCGCTCAGGGCGGAGGGGGTTCTGAAGAGATGAAGGAGATCTGGGTCTACTCGGAGTCAGCGCCTGTCTCGAACGAGCTTGCGACGGCAGCATCCGAGCTTGCGCGCGTACCCGGCTGGCGCGCTGTTGTCCTGGAGCTTGACTCTCCCAGGGATGGTGTGTTCTCGCCCTCGGGCAAGCTTGTACTCAGGGCCGAGTCCAGGATTGCTGGGAGTGCAGACACGGCTGCGCATGCGATTGTCGAGGCTGCGACGAAGCTTGAGCCTGTGGCTATACTTGTCGGGTCGACAAGGCTTGGCAGGGAGTTGGCAGCAAGGCTGGCTGTCAGGCTTGGGAGGGGCTGCCTGAGCGAGGCATTCGACCTCTCCACAGACGGCGCCTATCTCAGTGGAAAGAGGTACGTTTACGCTGGAAGGGTTGTCGCCTCTGTCTCGGCTCCAGTCCCATGCATCGCAACGGTAAAGCTTGGTTCCTACAGCCAGCTCGCAGACGGCTCTTCAGAAGCTGATGAGATGCATGTCGGAGGGGCAGGTGCCGGGCTGAAGGTACTGGATGTCCGCAGGAAGCAGGCTTCTGCAGTCGACCTGAAGAGCGCGAAGGTGATAGTATCGGCTGGCAGGGGGATAAGGAAGAAGGAGGACCTGGAGCTGATAGAGAAGCTCGCCTCAGCCGTTGGTGGGGCTGTCGGCTGCTCAAGGCCTCTCTCCTCCGACCTCGGCTGGCTGCCAGAGGAGCACCACATAGGGCTGACAGGTGTCACTGTCCATCCAGACCTGTACCTTGCCGTGGGCATATCGGGGCAGCTGCAGCATGTAGCTGGAATAAAGGACTCGAAGGTCATAGCCGCGATAAACAGCGACAGGGACGCGCCAATCTTCCAGGCCTCGGACTACGGCGCAGTCGGGGATCTGTACAAGATCGTGCCAGAAATGCTGAAGATTCTGTCCGGTTCTTAGCATATCCACGAACCCCTTTGGCAATGGATTCGGACTTGGTTATGCTTAATTATCCATCCTGCCTTGGAGGTTGCAGTGCAGAGCCAGTCCCTCTACAGGAACAGAAACTTCGTTTACCTCTGGGGCGGCCGCGGTGTCTCTGAGTTCGGGGACTTCTTCGGCGAGCTGGCGATATCGTGGCTCGTGTACGTGGAGACATCCTCGCCCCTCGCTCTCGGTGCCAGCTGGCTCGCATTCCTTCTACCCAGGTCTGCAATAAGGCTGTGGGGCGGCGTTTACGTCGACAGGTACGACAGGAAGAAGATAATGCTGATGACAGAGACAACAAGGGCGATACTCTTCGGCTTGCTCGGCATTCTTGTTATCCAAGGCTACACGAGCCTCCCGCTTGTCTACTCTGTATCCTTCCTGGTCGGTCTTCTCGGCGCACTCTTCGACCTTGCGAGCGACGCAGTCCTTCCTCTCATAATAGAGAAGGAGTCGCTCTTCACTGCCAACTCTCTCTTCACATCCACATTCCAGATAGACAATATAGTTGGGCCTGCAGCCGCGGGTGTGGCGATACGTGTCCTTGGCACAGGAATTCCTATGCTGGTGGACAGCGCAAGCTTCGTTGTTCTTGTCGTAGCTCTCATCCTGATGAAGGTGCCGCAGGTTAGTGGAGCTCCTCGAAAGTCTGCCTGGCTGAGCAACTTCAAGGAGGGACTTGACTTCTTCAGGAAGAGAAGTGAGCTCGTGTGGCTTGCATTCATGGTTGCTGGGATAAACTTCGGTCTTGGTGCCTTCTGGTACGTCTACGTCCTTCCTTTCGCAAGGGACGTACTGCTCTCAGGGAGTACAGGCTACGGGCTGATAGGTGCCTTCAGCGCTCTCGGCATCTTCTCAGGCTCCGTGCTCCTCGGGAAGAGGGGCGGGATAAGGCGAAGGAGGCTTTCTGTCGTGTCATCCTTCGTTGCAATGAGCGTCTTCATCATACTTATCTCCTTCACCAGGAGCCTTGTCCACGCGCTCGCTGTGATATTTGCATTCGGAGCCTCGATACCCTTTATCGATATAGTCGCGACGACTTACTACCAGGAGTCTGTTCCGCAGGAGCTCATGGGCAGGGTCTTCGGCGTGAGGCACTTCATAAACTACGTCTCCCTCCCTGCAAGCATAGTCTTCGGCATAGCCGCCACCTTCGCGGTCGGCGTGACGACTGCTATCCTTGTCTCGGGCCTGATAATGCTTGCCTTTGCACTCGTGAGCGTCTTCGCGAAGCCGCTCTCCAGGCTAGACCTGCCCAGGCCCCCTGACTGAAGCAATGAACTCCCTCGCGCCAGATATCATGAACCTTGTGTCGGAGCCGAGGCCGACGAACCTGAATCCAAGCTCCACGTCCCGCCTCGCCTCGCCAGGAGTTGCTGCCAGGACACCGGGCACCCTGTCGTGCCTCCCGCACGCCCTCACGACACTCCTCATCGCCTCGAGCACTCTTGTGTTTGACCTGTCTCCCAAAAGGCCCATGGAATATGTCAGGTCAGTCGGGCCTACGAAGGCGACGTCTATCCCAGTCGTTGAGAGTATCTCGTCTATCCTTGAAACCGCCTCAGCCGTCTCCACCTGTGCTACAACAACTGTCATCTCGTTTGCCGACTTCACGTAATCCTCGAAGGAGAGCCCGTAGTCCGCCGCTTTCCTCGGAGCAACGCCCCTCACCCCATCTGGCGGGTACTTGGTATACGACACAGCTGCCCTTGCCTGCTCGGCAGAGTTCACAAGCGGGAAGACAATCCCGTGCGCCCCCATGTCGAGAGACGACTTCACCAGGTACTGGTCTATCGCTCCCACCCTTACCATCGGACACACCCTGGTGTCGTCGACTGCCTGGATCATAGAGCTGAGCGCCTCCGGCCCAAGCGGCGCGTGCTCCGAGTCGAGCACAATCCAGTCGAACCCGAGCGCCTCCATTATGTCCGGAACGTCGGTGTGTCCTATTGTGACCCAGGTACCCAAAAGCGTCTCTCCATCCTTCAGCCTGTCCTTGAGATGGCACCTCAATTCTCTCCCTCCATCGAATCAGCCAGTATCTCGGCCACATCCCTCACTGCAAGTCCATCTTCCCCTGAGGCTTTAACCGCGTCCTCGAACATCACAATGCAGAAGGGGCATGCCACAGCAAGCGTCTCAGCACCGGTCTCCCTCGCCTCCTCAGCCCTCATCACACCTATCTTCCTCTTCTCCTGGACCTGGTACCAGACGTTCGCCCCTCCTCCCCCGCAGCAGAAGCTGGACATCCTCCTCCTCTTCATCTCTGCCAGTTCAGTCCCCTCGATGGACAGGAGAACATCCCTCGGCTCATCGAAGACGCCGTTCATCCGCCCAAGGTTGCACGGGTCGTGGAATGTGACCTTCTTATCAGACCTTCCTGGCTTCAGCCTTCCCTCCGATATCAGTCTATTCAGAAGGACGGTGTGGTGGACGACCTCGAAACTGGCCCCGAACTCAGGGTACTCGTTCTTGAATGTGTTGAAGCAGTGCGCGCAGTGCACTATTACCTTCTTCACACCGTAACGCCTGAAGCTCTCCATGTTCTTCATTACAAGCTCCTGGAACCTTCCCTCCTCTCCCATCCTCCTTACAGGCTCGCCTGTGCAGACCTCCTCGTTCCCTAGGATAGCGAAGTCCACACCTGCAGCCTTGAGAAGCCTGACCATCGCCCTAGCCACGCCCCTTCCCCTCCCATCGTAGCTCGACTGGCATCCGATCCAGTAGACGTACTCAGCGTCCGGCTTCTGCTTCAAAGTCTGGACACCCTCCTCCAGCAGCCAGCTCTGCCTCTCACTCTGCGGGAGGCCGAAAGGATTCCCACTCCTCGCTATGTTCTCCAAGAAGGACCTCTTGCTCTGGTCGAGCCTGCTCTCTGTGACGAGCGTCCTCCTGAAATCCGCTATGTAGCCTACCTGGTCGATGAGTACAGGGCAGACTGAGACGCACGCGTTGCACATCGTGCAGGCCCATAGCTCCGTGTCCCTTATCACTCCTGATGCGAACACATCCCTTTCTCCCCCTCTCCTCATCTCCATGCCGAGGTCCTGGACGACGACCCTAGGCGACAGGTCCCTCCCTGACGCGTATGCCGGGCAGACCTCCTGGCACCTGCCGCAGTTGGTGCATGCGTCGAGTGCAAGGAGCTGCATCGGCGTCAGGTCCGAAGTCCTCGAGACGCTTGGCGGAAGCTCCATCCTCCCGCTCTCTATCATCTCCTGAAGCATGAATGGGGTACTCAGCCTTCCCATCGGCTTCACTGGAGCCACGGCGACGTTCAGCCCCGAGGTCACGACGTGGGAAAGCTTCGTGTACGGCACTGCTGCAATCAGTGCCATGACAGAGAGCATGTGTGCCATCCAGAAGAATGCGTATACTGTCCCGCCTGCCGCGGCCCCAACACTGGCGGAGGAGAGCAGTGCTGACAGCGCATCACCCACGGGTGAAAAGGCTGCCCAGCCCGGGTTCGTCAGCTCCAGCCTCAGTGCCTCCACTATGAACCCTGAGACGCCTATCCATATCAGCATCCCGACGACGAAGTGGTCGTCCCATCGAGTCTCAAGCTTGTCGAGCCTCTTCACAAACCTCCTGTATATGGCTATCACGAGCCCGACCAGGTAAGCCACGCCAAAGAGGTCGCCCAGGAGCTCAAGTGTAAGGTACGTGTCCCCTGTCATGAAGTCGTACCGTGTGAAGAGAGGCAGTATGTCTGTCTGAAGGAATATGAGAGAAGTGTACACGAAAAGGAACAGGAACCCGTAGAAGAGCGGGCCGTGCATCGCACCCCCGCCCCTGTCCTCGACAACCTTTGCCTGGCCAATGCCGTATCGCACGAACCTCCTCACCTTTGCTCCGATGTCTTTCGTTACGAGTGACAAGAACTCCCTTGCGCCAATGCCGTAGCCCGCGATGTGGCGCCCGAAGCCGTAAAGCATCACGAATCCAGCCAGGAAGAAAGCAGCGTACATCACGTCGTAGGAGTACGGGAAGTAGTTCTGGACAAGGACCTCCCTCGCCGGTACCGCCAAATCAGGTTGCCCCATCAGTCTACCCTTTTACAGGTTATCTGCCTGCTCTTCAGCCCCTGGCTCAGACCTACAGTCGTCGCACATGAACTTATCTTCAAAGTCAAGCAGGTAGTCAGACCACTCGTTGCACTGGTCGCAGAAGCCTGCCACGTAAGAAGCTGTGCGCTGGCGCCCCTCGCCAGTGATCATCCTTGTCTTCTCCGACATGACGTCAAGGACCTCGGGCGTTACCCTCAGTATGTCCGACATGGAGATTATCCCAACCAGCTCCCCCTTCCTCACCACGCCGAGCCTCTTCACCCTGTTCGATATCATCATCCTCGTCGCCCTCGTCATGTCCGCCTCGTCCTCTATCGTGATCAGGCCTTTTGTCATCACATGGCCTGCCCTCAGCTCGCCTGCCCTCCTATCATGTGCGACAACACGCCCAACTATATCCCCGTCCGTGATTATTCCGCACGGCTTGCCGCCCTTCGTCACCACGACAGATCCTATCCTGAGGGAACTCATCAGCCTGGCCACTGAGGTAACAGGCTCTTCCAAATCGACAGTCTGGACAGGACTGTTCATTATCTCCCTCAGAGGTATCCTAGTCCTGACAGCCTCCTCCTGACCCCTGGAGGTCATCATGCATCAGCTTCGCTCATTGTCATTTATCTCTTTGCCGGGCCCTTCTCCTGACTATCTTTCCCCCTCCTGGAGGGAGTGCCCTGACAACTTCATCGAGCGTGAAACGCGGCGTTCCGCCAGAAAGAGACTCCAGCTCCTTCATCACTTTCTTTGCTGTCTCGGATGGCTTCTCCCTGTGCGGCACCAGAACGACGTAACAATAAGCAGAGGCACCTATCGCGCTCTCAGGTCCAGACACAACCCTCTCCATCCCGTCCAGGCCCACAGCCACCTCGACCCTGTTGTGAGGTACGAAGTTCTTCCTACCCTTTATCATGAAGCTCCCTCTGGGGAGGTACTCGCCGCTTGGAGCCGCTGCCCCTAACTGGTCCGGCTTAACCCAGTAGGCGTCGGCTGCCGCAAGCCCCGTCTTCCAGGCGCTGCTGAACGCGACTGTGGCCTGCGCGACCTCCTTCACTTCCTGCTCCGTCTGCTCCGCTCCTCCCTTCAGAACGAAGAAGGGGGAGCCGAAGAGGTCTGCATGAAAGACAGTGTCCCTCGCCTCCAAGTGCCTCCTGATGAGGACAGAATTAGACTGAGCGTCACGCCCGCCCACCGCAAGCCTGCCGCCGCTCGTGACGAACCACCTGAATGACTCGAACCACTCCCTCTTCTTCCTCTCCAGCTTTGTTGTTGCCTTCACGGGTGATGGCCTGATTCTCTCCAGCTTCCTCTCGAGCTCCTTCGCGTGCGTGTAAGCTTCCTCCCACATCGACCTCAGCTCCTTCACCCTGTCGTAGATCACAGAAGCGACAGCAGCCGCCGAGGAGGCGGCCGACGCCCTTGAGCTCAACTCCGGGTCCAGCACTGCCTCGGCTGCAGAGAGCGCCTCCTGCCTCGTCGCCGCGGCTGCCGCCCTCTCGGCCGTCAGTCTCATCTTGTCCGCCTGCTTCTTCAGGTCCTCCGCCCTTGAGAGTAGGCCCTCTATGGTGGCCCTGAGCTCCTCCCTTCTCCTTTCTGCGCTATCCTTCTCCCCGCCCTCTGCCTCCTCCAGGAGCCTGGGCGCAAGAGCGTAGTCGCATAGCTCCGACATGGAGCTTCCCCTCCTCTTGACAGTGAACGCCCTTGGCTCTATGGCGAATATCTCCTCCCCCCACCGTGTCTCGCAGATGCAGGGCGACGGCCTCTCCCTCACTTCGGTCACCATCTCCCGCACCCTTTCAGCCACCTCTTCGGCCCTTCCAATCACGGACGAGGAACCCGTCTCCTCCTCGAGGCCAAGCCTGTGGACTATCTCAGCAACGTACTTCCTCGGGAGTGCCACTCTCCTCCCGAGCGCCTTCCCGACAGTCGGTTCTGCCTCCAGAAAGCCACGAACGATCTCGCCAGTCAGCCCGGAAGGGTCCGCCTTCTTCTGTGCGGGCGGGACGTAAACAGAGCCTGGCGAGGCACCGCTTCGCCCTCCTGCCCTCCTCCTCAGCGAGAGGAGCACCCTCCCTCCGCCGTCCAGGACGATAAGGTTACCCGGCGGGGCCATCTCGACCACCAGCCTCTTCACACTCTCCCCATCGCCGAACGCGATATCGTACACCCTGTCAAGCCCGAACTGACTCGCACCCGATAGCCTGAGCCTGGCCAGCTCCGACCTCAGACTCGAGGTGAAACCTGTCGTCTCCGCTCTCTCCGACACGCTCTCCGTGCACCAGGCGCCCAGCCTGGGCGAGGCAACGAGCCACCCCTCATCGCCGGGCTGCCTTCGAAGCCTGAAGAGCTGCGCCTCTCCGAGCGAATAAATGTTATTAACGTACGCACTTCGAAGCCTGCCATTTATCTCCTTGACAAGCACGCAGACCTCAAGCCCGGAGAGTTCAGCCAAGTCGGCCACCGACCTGAAGTCTGCGTTTGATAAGCTATACTGGATGCGCATAGGCTTCGGCGTTCTTGCAGGTGTGACAGCAGACCTCCTCTTCGGCGTGGACTCTGGCAACGGCATACTCGTCGGTGTCCTCTTCTACCTGGCCACATACTACATAGCGAGGTACGCCTGGTTCAGGAAGGTCGAATCGCAGCAGGTGACGAAGCTTTACACAACAGGGATAGGTGGGTACGTGATGCTCTTTCTCTTCGTCTGGATACTTCTCTTCACTCTTTCTTCTTCATTTTAGCGTACTCGAGGAGAGTCTCCGCGAAGCCCCTGTCGAAGTCGTCTGCCATCTGGTTCCTCGCTATCATCCTGGCGGCGCGAGAGATCTTCTGCTCGTCCCAGCTCTGGAAAGCACCCTCCCTTGCCTTCGTCATGCTTGTCAGAATTCCGCCCGCTGCCATCACCATTCCCCTCTCCCTCTCGTCCTTGACGCCAGAGGAGAGCTCCTGGAGCGCCTTCCTCGCATTCTCCATGTCAGACCTGGCGAGCAGTTCAAGTACAGAGGCGATTGCGTGTTTTTCCAACGCCCCGTCTTCCCACTCTCACCTATTTAACCCGAATTCACTCTATACCAGCCACGCCCAGCCTGCACAGCGCACTCCTGCCGCTTGCAATCTCCTCAACCCTTATTCCTCCTTCCTCCCTTAAAAGCTTCAGTGAGAGGTGGACAAGCTGGCTGACGGTCGAGCCTCCTATGTGCACTATCTGCCCTCCGTAAGAGAATGTCACCCTGTTGGTGAGCAGGTATGCCCTGCCGTTAAGGAATGCGTCCCTCAATATCTCGCCAAGGTGGAAGTCGAGCGCCCCCTGCCTCGCCTGCATGTTCGTCCTTCCTGAGTAGTCGAGAGTAAAGTGGCGTGTTAGTGTATCAACAACGACAAGCCTGCAGTCCCTCGTCTCCGCCCTCGAACCGAGCCCACTCACTATCTCCAACTGCTCGGCGGAGCTCTTCGCCCTGGCGTAGAGTATTCTGTCCATGATTCCGCTCTCGAACCCCCTTGCCTCGCCAATCTGCGCTACCCTCTCAGGCCTGAACGCGCCCTCTGTGTCTACGTACACAGCACTGTGCCCTGCCTGGGCCGCGCAGGCTGCTGCCTGCATGGCAAGCTGCGACTTGCCGCTCTTGCTCTCGCCGAAAACCTCCAGCACCCTGCCTATCTTGAGCCCGCCGCCCAGGAGCGAGTCTATTCCACTCGACCCGGTACTGAGTAGCCCGTAGCCGCTCATCCTGCTCGACGCATCGCGAAGCGTGAAGGTATGGCCCAACTCTATTCTTTTGTTCCTGAAATATTTCAGTGGAGGATACCTTTTTAACTGTGAAATCGGCCCCCGTGCAAAGTCCGCCGTGACGCCTCAACCACAGCAAGCAAAGAGACCGCTGAACGTGCTCCAGAAGGCAATAAACAAGCCAGTTGCCGTCCGCCTGAAGAGCGAGATAGAGTACAGGGGAAAGATGTCAAACGTGGACCCATACATGAACGTGATACTTGTTGACGCAGAGGAGTCTGAGAACGGAGCCAAGAAGGCAAACTACGGAAAGGTTGTCATAAGGGGAAACAACGTCCTCTACATAAGAATAGAGGACAGACTCTAGGGTGCGAACTCCTTGGGCAGGGCTCTCCACGTCGAGGAGATAAAGGGGCTAGCAGTTCAGGACCTTGAGGTCGAGATAGTTGAGAGGAAGGGGAAGGGCCATCCTGACAGCCTGATAGACGGCGCAGCGGAGGCTGTATCCCTTGGGCTATGCAGGTACTACATTGAAAACTTCGGTGCCATCCTTCACCACAACGTCGACAAGGGAATACTTGTCGGCGGGAAGGCAGACGCCAGGTTCGGTGGCGGCGAGGTCACTAACCCGATATTCCTCATGGTTGCCGGGAGGGCTACAGAGTCTGTCCCGATCGACGGGAAGACGCACAGGGTACCGGTGGATGAGATAGCGAGGGACTCGATAAAGGGGTTCATCAGGGAGACGATGAGGTATCTCGACCCGGACAGGCACGTGAGGATAGAGACGATGATCAAGCAGGGCTCCCCAGACCTGATATCGGTATTCCTGAGGAGAAAGGACATGCCTGTTTCGAACGATACCTCGATAGGCGTTGGCTACGCTCCAATGAGCCAGACGGAGAAGATAGTTCTCGGCATTGAGAGGAAGCTGAACTCAAAGCAGTTCAAGAAGAGGTTTCCAGAGGTCGGGGAGGACATAAAGGTGATGGGCCTCAGGCACAAGAGAAAGCTCGACATCACAGTTGCTGCAGCAATGGTGAGCTGCCTGATACCTGACGCGAGCCACTACGTCAGCGTCCTGGAGGAAGTGCAGGAGGAGGTGGAGAAGCTTGTCTCCAGCTCCGAGCTGGACGTGACTGTGAAGCTCAATGCAGCGGACGACCTGAAAAGAGGCAGCTACTACCTCACAGTCACGGGCACGTCAGCGGAGCAGGGTGACGACGGGAACACAGGGAGGGGAAACAGGGTTAACGGTCTGATATCGCCTATGAGGCAGTACTCGATGGAGGCGACTGCGGGCAAGAACCCTGTGAACCACACGGGCAAGCTCTTCAACGCCCTTGCCATGATAGCTGCGGAGAGGATAGCGAAGGAGGTGCCTGGCGTCAAGGAGTCGTACGTCAGGGTCCTCAGCAGGATAGGCAGGCCGATCGACCAGCCTCAGATAGCCAGCGCTGCTCTCGTGCTCGACAACGGCACACGTCTCTCATCAGTCAGGGGAGATGTCGAGTCGATACTCGACGAGTCGCTCAGCCAGGTGAGGAGGATAACAGACCTAGTCCTGAGGAAAAAGCTTGTCCTCTTCTAGCAAAGTTCTCCCCACCACGTAGTCCATTGCAGCACCCGATTCTGCCCTGACACCGTAGGCCCTCGCGAAGAACCTCACCACAGTAAGGACGTCGTGCCTGAGCAGGTCGGGCGCGTTCGGGTGCCTCCTCTCAACAGCCTGAGGCCAGTCAATGAGCCAGAACCTCGACCCGTCAGTCAGTATGTTGTACTCGCTCAGGTCAGCGTTTATCACGCCAGCCTCGATATACGCCCTCCTGACCTCGCTCAGTATACCGATGAGCATTCCCCTCGGGTCTTCCAGAGGCGGCCTGGTGGAGAGCCTTACGCCGGAGAGCTGCTCGAGCAGGACAGTGCTCCTTTCGTATGCTACAGCAACAGGGAACGAAACAGACAGGCCCTCCAGCCTCTTGAGCGTCGTGTACTCCCTCCTCGCAGCCTCGTAGTTCATAGTAAGCCAGCTTCTTATTCCTCCTCTTGCTGGCTGCCTCTTCCTCCTCACTGCAGTGAAGCTTGTCCTGCCAAGCTTGAAGAACTTCAGTGCGTACAGCCCTCCCTTCTCGTCGAACGCCTCGTAGACATCCGACTCCTTCCCGCGCGCTATTATCGCTCCAAGCGCGACTATCATACCCCTCCTGGCGTACTCGCTCAGCGCGAGGGCCTCGACTGCACTCTGCGTGAGTGTATAGTTTCTCCCCCTCCTCACCACAAGCTCCTTCCTACGGAGCTCGCGGATCGCGAACTCAACCCTCTCGGGCGGTAAAGAGGAGAGCCTCGAGATGACGCCTGCGTCCGTGGGACCTATCGTTATCGCACCCCTCTCGAGCGCAAGCATGACCTTCATCTCCTCTTCCCTTAGGCCCTTCACCTCCCTGGCAGCCCTCTCAGTAGACGACATACCCCTTCCCACCCTTTGAGAGGAGCCTGAGCGCTTCCCTCCCCTTCGCAGTCAGCTCGTAGTACACCCTCTCCCTTCCGCCAGCCACCCTTCTCTCCGCCCTCCTCACGAAGGAGGCCCATTCCAGCTCAGAAAGGTGCTGGTAGACACTCGGTATGCTTATGCTCTGCGCTTCGTTAAGCTCTTTCCAGAGCTCGTAGCCGAACTTGCTTCCTCCCTGCAGTGAACGGAGGAGCGCAGCCTTTGTCCTCCCGATCGGCACAGGAACAAGAAAGGGCCTTGCAGAGGAGACTGAGCGCCTCGGCGTCCTTGCCAGCCTCATTATCGAACGAGTGTCCTTCAGACCGCTCCCTGTGACAACGCATACGAACTCGCTCCTGCCGTCGAGCAGTCCCTCCTCCATCGCCCGCTTCGCTGCGGCGACAACGGAAGCTGCCGCAGGCTCGGCGAATATACCCTCCGTCCTGGCAAGCTCTCCCACTGAAGCGACTGACTCTGCCCTGTTCACTGAGATAACGCTCCCGCCAGACTCCCTTATCGCTCTGTGCGCGCTTGCCCTGAAGGGCGGGTCAGGCTCCTCAAGCTCCGCTATCCCTTCCCCCCTCCCGCGTCCCCTGCCGAACGCAGACTCCACACCTATTATCCTGGTGCCCGCTTCTTCCACAAGCCCTGAGAGCTCCAGCTCCCTTAGCGCCATCCATATGGCAGTGAGGTGCCCGCCGCTACCGATCGGCACAACTATCGCCTCCGGTGCCCTCCACCCCATGTCCTGAACTATCTCGAAGGCAGTCGTCTTCTCGCCCTCGAGGAGGTACGGGTTCCCGCTTGTCAGCAAAGCGCCTCTTCCCCTCTTCGTCCTTCTGCCCTCAAGTAGCTCCACCCTTGCGCCGAAGGCTATCATCTGAATCAGCTTGCCCTGCTCAGCGCCTGGCGAGACAGCAAGCCTTGCCTCTATACCCGCCTTCGCGCAGTAGGCTGCGAGTGATGCCCCGAAATCTCCAACTGTGAATGCCTCGACAGACTTCACTCCCTTCGAGGCAGCTGCGCTGACAAGAACTGTTGTCCCCCTGTCCACGAAGGAGCCTGTGGGGTTCCTAGTCTCGTCCTTGACAGTCATCCTCCTTGCCCCAAGCCTCTCGCCAAGCCTTGTCGACCTCAGGAGAGGAGTGCCACCCTCGCCCAGAGATACTACAGACTCACCCACGTCCGGAAGGAACTCCCTGTACCTCCATACACCGGGCGGCCTCTCTTCGAGCTCTTCTGCCCTTACATTCACCTTCCTGAGAAGAGGAATGACAGCGCCGCCGCACCTTCCGCAGACTGACTGCAGAACGTCGCTCCTCCCGGCGGAACCGCAGCTGGCGCACCTGAACTCCAACGCTCCTTGGGGATGGGAGGCACTATTTGAAACAGTGCGGCTCGCTCTTATTACCATCCTTCCCTGACGGCCTGGCATGCTTCGAATGATACTGGACACCGACACCGCTGGGGACGACACAATAGCGATTCTGATGGCGCTCAGGGCATCAGACGCGAAGCTTGAAGCCGTGACTATAAACTGCGGGAACATAAACTTCGACCAGCAGGTCGAGAACGCACTCTACACGATAGAGTTCGCAGGCCTCTCGGGAAAAGTACCTGTCTTCCCGGGCGCACGCCACCCCCTGCTCAGGGACTGGGAGACGGTTGAGTACATACACGGCAAGGACGGCATGGGTAACTCCCACTTCCCCAGGGCGAGGCAGAGGCCAGAGGAGAAGCACGCGGTTGATGCAATAGTTGAAGCTGTCAACTCAAGCCCTGGTGAGATAACACTCGTTGAGATAGCACCAATGACGAACCTCGCACTCGCTCTGAGGAAGGACCCCTCCATCGCCAGGAAGGTGAAGCACCTGTACTTCATGGGAGGCACAAACCAGTACCTTGGCAACGTAACGCCAGCTGCCGAGTTCAACATATGGGTGGACCCGGACGCAGCCAGTATTGTCCTGAACTCAGGCATGCCCATGACGATGGTCGGCTGGGAGATATGCATGAGGTACGGGCTAATCGGCAGGGAGGAGTACTCGAAGATAGAGTCTATAGGAACGAGGGAGTCAGAGTTCTTCGTGGCCGTGAACAGGCAGGTCAGAAGGTTCATGAAGAAGGTGCGGGGCATGGACGCGACAAGCTGCCCAGACAGCATAACGATGGCAATAGTCCTGAACAGGTCCGTGGCCACAGATGTGAGGAGGAGGTACGTCGAAGTTGACAACATGAGCGATATCTCCAGGGGAGCCACATGGGTTGACGACCAGGGTGTACTGAAGAGAAAGCCAAACGTGAATGTCGTCTACGCGGCCTCGCAGGACGCTTTCAGGGAGATGCTCTACAGCCTGCTCAGGGGGGAGAGGGTCTAGTCACTCGAGTATGTCGTCTCTCAGGAACTCCTCCACCTCAGCCCTCCTGGGCAGCGCAGGCACCACACCCATTCTCTTCGTTGCAAGTGCACCTGCATGGTTCGCGAACGTCACAGCACTCCTGAGAGGTTCGCCCTCCGCCAGTGCGACCGAGAGGGCAGCGCTGAATGCGTCTCCTGCTCCAGTTGGGTCTACCGCTACCACACGTGGTGCAGGGACCCTGTATCCGTCACCATGCACTGCCACGAAAGCGCCTTCCTCGCCAAGTGTCACGACAACAGCCTTCGCACCTGCGTTGAGCAGCTCCCTCGTCCCATCCTCCAGGCTGTCCTGGCCAACCATCTCCTGAAACTCCTGCCTGTTGGGCGTTATCACGTCAAAGAGGCTCAGCTGTTCGGCCGACAGCCTCCTTGCCGGCGCAGGGTTGAGCACTGTCGTGACTCCAGCTCTCCTTGCTATCTCTGCAGCAGCCACAACAGTCTCGACCGGAACCTCAAGCTGCGCCAGCATCACACTGCTCCTTGAGATCTCATACCCAGCCCTCTCCACATCCTCGGGGCGAAGGCGCATGTTCGCGCCAGGGTCGACTGTTATCACGTTCTGCCCTCCCTTTGCAACTATCACGAAGCCAAGGCCTGTGTGCACATCAACCCTCTTCACTAGCGCCTCCCTGACACCCTCGCTCCTCCAGAGTGCAATCGCCTCGTCCCCCCACCTGTCATTCCCGACGCAGCACACCATGCCTGAGGCAGCTCCAAGCCTTGCAGCCGCCACTGCCTGGTTCGACCCCTTCCCTCCGGGCCCCTCCGAATAGCCTGAGCCGAGGAGCGTCTCACCGTCCCTCGGGAGCCTCTCGACTGTCATCATGAGGCCCACGTTGTAGCTGCCAACTACTGTTATTCTCTTCACTTGCCGAGCCTCTCGCGCAGCTCGTCTATTATCGAGACGCCTGACCTTGTTCCAATGTAGTCAGCCCCAGCCTCCAGGAGCTTCAGCGCGCCGTCGAGGTCTCTTATCCCTCCCGAGGCTTTCACGTGGACCCTTGGGCTAACCGATGCCCTGAGCAGCCTTATGTCCTCAACAGTCGCCGGCCCTCCCCTTCCCCACCCGCTTGAATTCTTCACGCCCGCGACTCCTGCCTTCTCGCTCAGTTTTGCTGCCCTCACCTTCTCCTCGTGCGTAAGCACAGAGTACTCCAGCATCACCCTCACCTGCCTTCCGCCAGCCGCATCGACAACCCTGCTCACTTCGTCGACGAACTCAGCGTCCATCCCCGACTTCAGGTATCCTATGTTTGGCATGTAATCGAACATGTCAGCCCCCATCTCAGATGTCCTCACCACCTCAGCCAGCTTCGACTCAAGCGTGCACCCACCCATTGGGAAGCCGACACCAACTGAGACTTTCACACCTGTACCGTCCGTTATCTTCTTAACCTCTCTCGTCCAGCAGCCCTGGACCACAACTGCGCCGAAACAGTACTTCACGGACTCGCGCGCGAAGGCCTTCACGTCGTCAGCTGTTGCCTCGGGTGCCACTATTGTGTTGTGTATCCTCGATGCGAGCTCCTTCACTGTTGGAAGTTCAGACTTCATGCACCTCGTCTTCTTTCGGAGGCTTAAATTCGCTTCCATTCACCTCAGCCGCCTCCTCACAGCAGAGAAGTAAGCATCCCAGTACCTGTCGCGCGACGCCTCGAATCTTAAAACACTGCCGCCTTTGAATAAGCTCAGCCCCTGCCCCTTCCGCACCCTTCCTATCGCAGAGGCCGTTATCCCTCTCCTCCTTAGCCTCCGTATCACCTCTTCACTTCTCTCTGGCCTGCACGTGAGGAGCAGTGCACCCTCGCTCAGTGTGGTGAGCGGGTCCAGCCCGAACTCCGAGCAGACAGCCAGAGTCTCGCCGCTTACAGGTATCCTCTCCATGTGCACGACGAACTCCTTCTTAGAGGCCTTGGACATTTCATTCAGCGCTCCGAGCACTCCACCCTCTGTGGCGTCGTGCATCGATGTCACTCCGTCCTCCCTTATTCCGACGCTCGCAGCCGCGAGCGCGTCCTCCACGACAGAGCAGCTCCTCATCTTCCTCCTGGCCCTCTCGACCGCCTCCCCTCCAACTCTCTGCGCGAGATAGCTGGGGAATGAGGCGGCTAGAGCTGCAGCCGCTTCAAGACCCGCCTCCTTTGTCATCATTACCTCGTCACCCTCGAGTGCCATGGCTGGCGTCACGTAGCAGTCCTCGGGAGCCGTGCCGATCATTGTCCCGCTCCCGACGACCGTGTAGCCAGCTCCGGGGTAGAAGCCTGTGTGCCCGCCCACGATCGAGACACCCAGCCTCGCGCACTCTCTGCCCACTGCGGCGAAATATCTCTCCATCTCGACTCCGCCCATGTCAGCTGGAAGATTGTACGCGAAGAGGGCGTAGGCCGGCCTTGCACCGGACGTAACGAAGTCGGAGGCTATTAGGTGGACGCTCAGCCAGGCCGAGTCCTCGGCCCCCACAGAGGGTATCATGGATACAGGGTCTGTCGTCATTATCATGACTCTCTTCCCGCCTATCGACACGACGGCGTTGTCCAGCCCTGGACCCGGCGGAACGACAACTCTCCCGCTCCTCCTGCCAAGGTTACTCAGGACAACATTTCGCATCTCGTCCTCATCGAGCTTGCCGAAGCCATGCCTCATTCGAAACCAAGCCTTCTGAAGGCTGGCCTCGCAGCCTTCACTATCCCCAGTGCAACTGGAATGAATACCACGTCCACCATGGTGAGGAGGTCGAAGCTCGCAGAGTAGAAACCGCTGACCACGTCTGTGGGTAGGCCGTAGCCGAAGAGCCCGTATGTGTAGAACGCCCAGTCTGGAAAGAAGAAGGCGAGCGTCTCGAAGACAGTCGCGCCCACCATCGCTGCAACCATTGCTCGCCTGCTCCTGCGCCTGGCCCATCCTATTATCAGTGTCTCGGGTGCCCTGGCCCAAACTATTCCCGGGGCGTATATCGGCGGGAAGCCCTTGAACGCAACTCCGTAGGACTCGCCTATGAATGAGCCGACAGCAGTGGCCGTGAACGAAACCGGAGTGTCGACGAGAAGGCTCAGTGCCATGTAGATCGCGGGGGCCCACGTTATCTCACCCAGCGGCTGAGGCGCAGGTATGGAGAACACTGTCCCAAGGGCAATCAGAGCAGAGAAAGAAACGACCACTGCAAGCTTCACAGCAGCTCCGGGGCTCCTCCTTTCACCCATGCCGATATCCTGCACGGGAGCGCGTTTATAAATGAGTCAATAAGTCTGTTATTGAATGCTTCCGCCTGACGAGCTGATGGTCGAGGTCTTCCTCCCCGCACTCAGGCAGCTTGTGAGCAGGAGGCTATCAAGGGACGGGTACTCGCAGAGCGCTATCTCGCGCATGCTCGGTGTCTCACAGGCTGCCGTGAGCCTCTACCTTGCCTCTCCCGACGAGAAGGCGTACGGCATGCTCTCCGAGCTCTCCGTGCAGAGGGACGACGCAGACAGGTACGCCTCCCTCCTTGCGGAGGATATCAAGAGAAACACGACATACTCCGTCGAGACACTCCACTCCATCTGGACAGGGCTGATCGGGAGCGGGATGGCCTGCCAGGCTCACAGGGAAAGATACCCGTCACTCGCAGACTGCGACGTCTGCATCAGGGAATACAGGTCAAGGGAGGGTGGTGGGAGGAGAGAGGCTGTTGAGCAGGTCGAGAGGGCTGTGGGTATCCTGGAGAGGTCAAGGGAGTTCGTCTTACTCATGCCCCAGGTCTCGGTGAACATTGCGTACGCCACACCTGGTGCATCGTCTGTAGACGACGTCGTTGCGGTGCCAGGAAGGATAGTGAGGGTAAAGGGTGCGGCGAAGGCATTTCTGAAGCCTGAATTCGGGGCTTCCAGGCACCTGGCAAGCATACTCCTACTTGTGAGGAGGAGGGTGCCGGGGCACGCCGCTGTGGTCAACATAAAGCACGACAGCCTGGTCGAGTCTGTCATGAAGAGGCTCGGTATAAGCTACATCGAGGTTGGAGGCAGGTATCCAGGCGGGTCCCAGGACCCGGTACTCGAGGCAATACGCGAGTCTCTCATGAGGGCAGGCGCGAGCTTCGACGCCGTAATCGACAGGGGAGGCGAGGGGACTGAGCCGAACGTATATCTGTTCGGAAAGGACGCTCTCAGTGTGGCCGAGCTCGCTGTCAGGATTGCAAAGGAGTACTCTTCACGCTCTCTTCCCTCTTCCTCTGCCGGGAGGTCCTCTCCAAGCAGGCCCTGACGAAGGCGACATAGATCGGCTCAGGCCTCTCGGGCCTGCTGACATACTCCGGGTGATACTGGGTTCCCATGTAGAACGGGTGCCCCTCCAGCTCGAATATCTCCGCCCTTCTGCCTCCGTCGCTGAATGCAGTAAACCTGAGTCCCTTCTCCTCCAGCCTTGGCATGTAGCTCTGGTTCAGCTCGAACCTGTGCCTGTGCCTCTCGCGTATCCTCTCCCTGCCGTATATCGCGTACGCCCTGCTCTGCTTCTTGACCAGTATATCGTGCCCTCCAAGCCTCATCGTGCCCCCGAGCTCGGAGACAGCCTTCTGCTCTGGCAGAAGGTCGATAACAGGGTACGGCGTGTCAGGGTCGACCTCTGTCGTGTTCGCGCCTTCAAGCCCCAGCACATTCCTCGCGAAAGAGACTATTGCAAGCTGGAAGCCGAAGCAGAGCCCGAGAAATGGTATTCCCGCAGCCCTCGCATGGTTCGCTGCTGCCATCTTCCCCTCCGTACCCCTGCTCCCGAACCCCTGTGGGAGTATCACTCCGTCGTACGATTCGAGCGAGGCGAGCCTCTCCCTGCCGACTTCCAGCTCCTCGGACTCTATCCAGCTTATCTTCACCTTCACGCCGTTCGCTGCACCCGCATGCGCAAGGGCCTGGTTCACGCTGACGTAGCTGTCTGCCAGGCTTGCGTACTTGCCAACCATGGCCACGCTCACCTCTCCCTTCGACTCCACGAATCTCCTCACTGTTTCGCTCCACCCCTTCATCCTGAGCCTTCCCCTCAGCCTTAGCTGCTTCAGTATCGGTGGCAGTATCCCCTCCCTCTCAAGCACTTCAGGTACCTGATAGATCGACTCAACGTCCGGGTTTGAGATCACGCTGTGAAGGGGGACGCTCGTGAACAGAGAGATCTTCTCCTTCGCCTCCTTTGAAAGAGGCCTCGAACCCCTTACGACGATCACGTCTGGCTGGATGCCTATCCTTCTCATCTCCTGGACGCTGTGCTGTGTCGGCTTTGTCTTCATCTCTCCAACGACAGAGAGCTCGGGCGCAAGGCTAACGTGCAGGAAGAGTGTCCTTGACTGCCCCTCCTCCATCCTCATCTGCCTGAAGGCCTCAAGGAACGGGAGGCTCTCTATGTCACCGACAGTCCCCCCACACTCAACCACAAGCACGTCTACTCCGTTCCTTGAAGCAAGTTCCCTCAGCCTCCTCTTTATCTCGTCAGTGACGTGCGGTATTATCTGGACTGACTTCCCAAGGAACCTTCCCTTCCTCTCGTCCTCGATCACCTTCTTGTACACCTGCCCTGTCGTTATGTTGTTCTCCCTGCTCAGGTCCTCGTTCAGGAACCTTTCGTACGTCCCTATGTCCATGTCCGTCTCCCCACCGTCGTCTGTTACGAAGACCTCGCCGTGGATCACTGGGTTCATAGTGCCTGCATCGAAGTTGAGGTACGGGTCTATCTTCATGCAGGTTACCTTCATGCCTGATAGCTGCAGCAGCTTGGCTACAGAGGAGGTTGTTACACCCTTGCCAAGGCCTGACATCACTCCTCCCGTGACAAAAACATACTTCGGCATATTGCGGTTGCGTTGAGGTAGATAATTAAGCGTTTTCAGGAGCTGCGGCCTATTGAGCGGGTTGGCACAGCCAGGTCGGATATGTCAACCAGGAGCCTGCTCACCCTCTCCACCGCTCCCACTATCTCGACGGCTGGCGTCCCGGACGACTCCGAGAGAGAGGCTATCATACCAACCATCCCGCTCACCTCCTTCGACATACTGTCCACCTGCAGGTAGAGGCCCCTGGACCTCCCTGTCTTCCTGTTGAAGAATGACTGCGTTGCGAGACCCTCCATCTCTGCAAGTCTAAGCATGCACGAACCGAGCTCCCTTGCCGCCCTCCTGTCCAGTCTCGATATACTGAGCTTCTTTGAGAGTTCTGCCATAGCGTCCCCAGTGCTCTCGAGGAAGCTTGCGAGAACCCTGTAATCGAGAACGTCCACTGGCTCAAGCCCGTACCTTTCAGCTACATCCGGGTGTATTGTCGCTGTCCTCACAGTCCTGACAAGCAGGAAGTACAGCCTGTCTATCTCGTCGTCCCTCTCGCTGACGAGCGCAAGCAGCCTCGAGTCGGCTGAGGTTACGCCCTCGGCTGTGTCCTTCATCATCCCCTCCAGGATGCTCGACATCCTCCTTGCTATCTTCTCCGGGTCAAGCGCCGTGGGCTCGAGCAGGAACTGGAGGGAGATCTGCTTTGAGTTCTCGTCCATTATCTCCAGCCCGATAAGCCTCCTTATTGTAGCCTTGAGCCTCTCCCTGTCCTCCCTCGCTATCACCTTCCTTCCAATCACGTGTATCGAGTCGTAACCGAGCAGGTAGGCGCCTGTGATATCGTTCACCACATGCGTGAGGTCCTCCCTGGGGTACTCGACGCTTACCTCGCCGTGCGTCTCTGGCCCCTCTCCAAGTGGCCTGACGATCAGCTTCGTCGGCGAGAGCTCTTCCACGGCCACAGTGGACCCCTTCCTTATCCCGTTCTTCCTTGTCCACCCCTTCGGGAGTGAGACAAGAAGCGTTCCTCCGCCCATCTCCAGGACCTTTCTGGCGTGCACATCTCTATACTGCAGCGAGCTTCTCTATATTCTTTGGGCCACACTCTCGGAGACGTCAACAGGCCCAGTGCCGAGAACCTTGAAGAGTTCACTCGTGCGTATCCTGAAGACAGCGTTCGGCGCCCCTGCTGCAGCCCATACGCGCTCGAACCTCGAAACGGAGACGTCGGGAAGGACGCTCACGCCGTCCATGTGGGGGAAAGGCGGGACACCGCCAACTGGATACCCTGTCTTCTCGATAACTGTACCCGGGGACGCCAGCTCCACTGGCTCGCCCACATTCTTGGACAGCCTCCCCTCGTTCACCTTCATATCCCCTGAGGTGACAACGACGTAAACAGACCTGCCAATGAAGACAACACTCTTTGCTATTTCCGCCACAGTGCAGCCGAGCGCCTCTGCAGCGAGCGACGAAGTCCTGGTGCTCTTGTCAAGCTCCCTGAGCTCTGCTTCAATCCCCCTTGTGGCTATGAAATCCCTGACCCTCTGCACGCCTGACAAGATGCACCGCTCAGGGAGAATGCGGTCCGGCCTGCTGCTGGACTGGCCTGTTCACCTGCTTGTTTACCGCCTCGGCGAGATAGTGACCCCTCAGCGTGACCCGTGCCTCCCTCACACCCCTGACTGACAGAACTCCTGCCTTGATGTCGCTTGCTATCTTGAGCGCGAAGACAGGAGGACAGAAGGGTGCTGTCAGGTGGAACTCGACGTCAACGAAGCCGTTGTTCACGTCAAGCCTGTCGATCAAGTTCATCTCTGTGATCGGCCTTCCGAGCTCAGGGTCTATTATCCTCGAGAGCCTCTCCTGCAGCTCGGCCCTGTCCACATCTTCCCCCTGCATGTGCTCTTTCGAGACTCACAGTGTATTTATCCTTTGTCCGGGATGAGCTGCCGGGAGCTTGGACCAAATCGCCTCACTCCTTGCCTTCAATCCAGCCCTCTTTGTAGAGGCTTTCCTCCTTCTCTTCTCCATACTGGACCCCATTGGAACAGTTCCGATATTCATGGCCCTGACGGAGGACTATCCGCAGAAGAGGAAGCACATAGTAAGGCAGTCAGTGATACTTGCCTCGATAATACTTTACGTCTTCGCCTACGTGGGCTGGTTCATATTCCAGATACTCGGGATAACACTCAACGACTTTCGGATAGCTGGCGGGATAGTGCTGTTCGTGGTTGCATTCGACCATCTGAGCGGAAGGGAGGGAAGGACAAGGAAGCTCGAGGCAGAGGAGGTTGCAGCCTTCCCCCTGGCGACGCCTCTTCTTGCGGGGCCTGGCGCAATCTCAACGGTCGTCATACTCGCAAACCCTCCCTTCGGGCCACTCATGACATTCATCGTTATCACCCTCAACGCTGCTGCATCCTACCTTCTCCTTGCCAGGAGTGAGTGGATCCAGAGGATACTCGGCGTCAACGGCACTCGGGCCTTCACACGTATAATGGCGCTTCTCATTGCTGCAGTCGGCGTTGCCTTCGTTAGGGAAGGGATAATCGATATAGTGTCCTCTCTGAAGTGATCGCCTTGGTAACGAAGGCATTCAGAGTTGTCATAAGGGGAATAGTCCAGGGCGTTCTGTTCCGTGCATCGATGAGCGAGGTGGCAAGGAGGAACGGCGTCGCAGGCTGGGTCCGGAACAGGGTGGACGGCTCTGTAGAGGCGCACATCGAGGGGGATGAGGATGCAGTGAGGAGGGTGATAGAATGGGCGAGGCATGGTCCTCCGAGGGCGCGCGTGGACTCGGTCACAGTTCTGCCAAGCAGGGTGAGGAACATGAAGGGATTCAGGATAGTGGGCTGAGCCACGGGCGGGGAAGGATTTTAAAACGCCAGCATGGCGGCCGGCCCACAGCTTTGAAGAAGGTCGCCCTGATCAGGGGAGACGGAACAGGACCGGAGCTGATAGACGCCGCCCTTGTCGTTCTGCGGGCCACTGGCGCAAGGGTGGAGTTCGTGCCTTGCGATGCTGGCTCAGAGTGGTGGGAGAAGCACGGAGGGCAGAGCTTCATACCAGAAGAGACATGGAAGGTTCTCGAGGAGTCTGACTGCTGCCTCAAGGGCCCGACGACGACGTTACCAGTGCCCGGCACGCCGAAGAGCGTTGCAGTCAGCATAAGGCAGCACTTCAATCTTTACGCAAACGTGAGGCCCGTCAAGACATTCCCAAACCACGTTGGACCTCTGGGCGAGGTGGACTTCGTCATGGTGAGGGAGGCCACGGAGGGGCTCTACTCCGGGATAGAGTACAGGCTAACGGACGACGTCTCCATAGCGGTGAGGCTTGTGACAAAGTCGAAATCGACCAAGGTCTCTGAGTTTGCCTTCGGGGAGGCGAAGAAGCGAGGATGGAAGAAGGTAATCGCGATCTCGAAGGCGAACATACTGAAGGTCACAGACGGCCTCTTCCTCGAATGTGCCAGGAACGTCGCGAAGAGGTACCCCGGGATAGAGCTGGAAGACCTGTTCATAGACAACTTCGCCCAGCAGCTTGTCAAGAACCCGCAGCGGTTCAACAAGAACGTCATATTCGGGACCAACCTCTTCATGGACATACTCTCCGAGGAGGCTTCTGGCATAGTCGGGAGCATAGGTATGATATACTCAGGGAACTTTGGCGACGACTACGCGATGTTCGAGCCTGCACACGGGAGCGCGCCAAAGTACAAGGGGAAGAACAAGGTTAACCCCACAGCCACGATCCTCTCAGCAGCCTGGATGCTCGACTACCTTGGGGAAAAGAAGGCGTCAAAGGCTATCTTCGATGCGACACTCAAGGTAATAGAGGAGGGGAAGCACGTGACATACGACCTGGGTGGCAAGGCTGGGACCAGGCAAATGGCAGAGGCGATAGCCGCACTCGTCTAGCCGCATGGCACGGCACCGGCGTGGGCCTCACACTTTCACTGCACCCTCCCCCTCAGCCCTCACGCTCTCCTAAAGTTTTTAGCGAGTTGCAACAAGAGCTCCGTTGTGGCCGAAACAGAGGAGCAGCTGAAGAAGGCTGCTGAGCTAAAGCTGTGGCTTGAGAACAGGATCGCTGAGCTTCAGGAAGAGATGGTCAGGCTTCGTGAGACACTTGCACTTGTGGACGCTACACTCTCCGCCTCAACCTTCAAGCCTGCGATAGAGCTCGTCGGAGAGATAGGAGAGAGGAGGGAGATAAAGAGGGACAAGGGCGGGCAGGTGGTAGCAACTGCAACAGTCACCTCTCAGTCAGTAGTGATAGAGCCGTCGCCAGGTATCACACTCAGGTCTTCGACACCGCCCTTCAAGAGCTTCCTCCTTGGCAAGATACTGCAGGGGATGAAGTCGAAGGACGAAGAGCTCGTCTCCTCGGGGAAGCTCCAAAGGGGCAAATCCCTATCGTTCACGGTGGAGGAGGACGAGGGCGGTACGATCAGGAGGATAACTGTGTCCAACTACAGGGATAAGGCAAGGCTCACAGAGATACTCAACACTGTCTCATGGACCTTCTCCAGGATGCTCGAGAAGTAGTCAGACCGCCGCAATAACCTCGTCTGATGTCGGGGGTCTTTGTCCGTCTGACGTCACGTAGAGCTTTGCTGCCGCGTTGGCGAATGCCAGCCTCTCCCTGTCGCACATACCCTTCAGATGCGCGTAGATAGACGCAGCCTCCCAGACATCTCCTGCACCGGTAAGCCTCCTTGGACTTACCCTCCTTGTCCTCGCAGCCTCAAGCCTCCCACCACTGCAAGTGAATGAAACCCTCTCAGTGTGGACGTCAACCCTTGCGCCCGTCTCCCGAGCAATCAGCATGCAGGCTTCACGCGGCCCGAGTGTGGCCGCACCTAGCGCCCTGGCAGTTGCGAGCGCCTCGAACTCGTTCAGGCCAAGCCAGTCGGCTAGCTTCTCCCTCCTTAGCCTCCTCACGAGCCTCCCGTAGTCAGCCATCCTGTCCCTCACGTCAGCAGTCGCAAGGAATATTGTCCTTCCAGGAAGCCTCCCTCGCAGAGCGACGAGCAGCTCAGTCCCTCGCCTGTTCGCGGCCCAGTTGACGGTGCAGACAACCTTTGCTGACCCAAGCCCTCTCCAGTCTTCCGCGTCGAGCAGCTCAGGGCCGAAGCTACCCGCCCCCCTCGGGTCCCCGAGCATCACGTTCACCCCTCCCTCGAGTGCAACAGTGAGCCCGGCAGGAAGCGGCTTTATCCTCAGCTCCGCGCCGGTACCCGCGAAAGAATTCCTGAGGAGCTGCACGTGCTCAGGGTCGCTGTGTGTTATCAGGAGTGTCCTTGCTCCCAGCGTGCTCAGCGAGTGGGCAAGGTTCACAGCGTTTCCTCCCTTGACGTCCATCTGACGGATGCCGTGGATGCCGCCTCCTCCCTCCCTTGCCTTTGAATTCACAAGTGAAACAAGTCCCCAGACTGTTCCGCACTGCATGACCCTGTCCACGAAGTAGTCGTGCAGAACAGCGACATCGTATCCCATCTGCTTCACTTCAGCACCTTGACGCTCTTCACTATCTTGAGCTCGTTCAGCTCCTGGAGCGCCCTCCCGGGAACGTGTCCCTCTACCACAAGAGTCATCTTCGCGTCAGGAACCATATCCGGGTCGTCTGCAAGCGCCTGCCTCACAACAAGGCAGTGCCTCGCCAGAATTGCTGCCACTGATGCGATCACTCCAGCCGCCCTGGGGTCTGCCTCGATCACTATGGCTGTGTACCCAAGCTCAGATACTACGTTGACAAGGCTGGCACCTGAAGGCGTTATCCTCGAAAAGAGGGAGAAGAGGAACCTGTCTGACTTTATCTGCTCCACCGTCTTGCTGACAACCCGCCTGTCGACGTCCACCGCCCTTGCAACTGCCGTGTGGTCAACCTCGACATCCCCAACATAGAGCTTTCCTCCCTCGGTCACGCGGATCCCGCACTCTATCATCTTCATGACTACTTCGGCCCTGACCCTCTGCCTCTCGAACTTCTTCCTGACCCTGGGCCACACGCTTTGAAGAGCCCAGGCTCCAGCTAATCAGCTTTCTGGTGCATCTGTTCGGCCGAGCCGGTGTTCTGTTTCTTGACGTGCCTGGTTTGATGTACACATTCATACATAAATGCCTATAAACGTCACGGATGCCCGCCAGCGCATGAGCAGTTACCTCATGAAGTCTGTATTGAATCCTGACCAGCTCCCAGCCAGCTACTACAACATACTGCACGACCTGCCAGCCCCGCTGCCTCCTCCCCTGGACCCGAAGACGATGAAGCCTGTCTCCCCGGACGCGCTTCTCAGACTCTTCGCGAAGGAGTGTGTCATGCAGGAAGTCTCGACACAGGAGTTTATCCCCATACCAGAGGAGGTCAGGGAAGCGTACCTGAGGCTTGGGAGGCCGACGCCTCTCTACAGGGCAACAAGGCTGGAGGAGAAGCTCAAGACGCCCGCGCGGATCTACTACAAGCGGGAGGACCTCAACCCCGCGGGGAGCCACAAGCCAAACACAGCTGTGGCCCAGGCCTACTACCACATGAAGGAGGGCACTGAGAGGCTGACAACCGAGACAGGCGCAGGGCAGTGGGGGAGCGCGCTGGCCCTTGCATGCGCACTCTTCGAGATCGAGCTCACTGTCTATATGACGCGAAGCAGCTACGAGCAGAAGCCGTACAGAAGGGTGCTGATGGAGGTATACGGGGCAAAGGTCAACCCATCTCCCAGCGCTGAGACTCGCGTCGGGAGGGGCTTCCTCGCTTCAGACCCGAAGCACCCTGGAAGCCTGGGTATAGCGATAAGCGAGGCCATAGAGGACTGCGTGACGCACGACAACACGAAGTACTCTCTCGGCAGCGTTCTGAACCACGTCCTGACGCACCAGAGCATAGTTGGGCAGGAGGCGAAGCTGCAGATGGAGGAGTTCGACGACAGGCCGGACTACATAGTCGGCTGCATCGGGGGCGGGAGCAACTACGCCGGGCTGGCCTATCCTTTCATGAGGGAGAAGCTCAGGGGCAAGAGCGAGGCAGAGTTCGTTGCTGTCGAGCCCAAGGCGGTCCCCTCCACGACGAAGGGGGAGTACAGGTACGACTTCGGCGACACTGGCGAGATGACGCCGCTTCTCAAGATGTACACAGTCGGGCACAAGTACCAGTGCCCTCCCATTCACGCGGGCGGTCTCAGGTACCACGGAAAGGCGCCATCGATGTGCATGCTGATAGACAGAGGCTACATGAGAAGTGTGGCCTACAGTCAGAACGAGATAATGGATGCAGGCCTTCTTTTCGCGCGGACGGAGGGGATAGTGCCTGCCCCCGAAAGCAACCACGCAGTGAAGGCGGCGATAGACCTGGCACTTCGCTGCAGGGAGAGGAATGAGGAGAAGGTAATACTGTTCAACCTGAGCGGCCATGGGCTGCTTGACCTCAAGGCGTACGACGACAAGCTCTCCAACTCGCTCGCAGACTATGAGCCTGACCTGTCTGCCATAAGGAGCTCGCTCCAGTCCCTTCCACACGTCGCGTAGATGGTTGCCGCGATTAGTCGTACGCCCTGGTTATCCTCACGCCGTCAGCGAGAAGCCAGGGGCAGAGAGTTGGCGTATCGACCTCCCACCAGTGTATCCAGCTCCTCTCTCTCGACAGTAGCCCTACTGAAGAGAAGAGGCGGAGCAGGTCGTCAGAGACCCTCATACCCTTGAGCGGCCTGGCAAGATTCCCACCCTCGACGAGGAAAGCACCATCCCTCGGCACAGTCGAGAACTCACCCGTCCTGTAGTTCTTGAACCTGGTGTACCAGTTGCTCGTGAGCACGATGCCGTGCTTCATCTCCTTCACCATCTCGTCGAAGCTGGAGTCGCCAGGCATAACCTCGATGTTCCACGGGTGGGGGGAGACAATCCCCGCATTCCCTGTCGTGGAGGTCTTCCACCTCTTCGCAGTGGTCAGATTGTGAAGGTACGTCTTCAGCTCGCCCCTCTCTATTATCCTCGTTGTCCCCGTCTTCATACCCTCGTCGTCGAAACTCCTCCCTCCCAGACACCCACTGACAGTGCCGTGGTCGATTACTGTGACTGATTCTGATGCAACCTTCCTGCCCACCCTCTCAGCCAGGTAAGAGAGGCCTGCCTCGACTGCGAATGCAGAGGCGGAGTTGCTGACACTGCCTATCAGGTTGGATGCAACAGTTGGGCTCATGAGAACCCTGTACTCACCCGGTTCAGGCTGGATGGCGTTCACCATCCTCCTAGCGTCCTCCCCTGCCCTCTCCCCTGCCTCCGCTGGCCTGAAGCCTGAAAGTGTGGCTGAGCACGAGAGGCCGTGGCCGCTCGCGTCACCGTCAGCGAAAGAACGTATGTTCAGCTCGATAGACGCCCTCCTGTCCACACCGCTTGTTCCGTTCGATGCAAGGATACTGTACTCTACTACATCCGCGGAGACTATCCCTGCAGACCTCTTCGCCCCTGCCTTCAGGGAAGAATCTATTGCCATTCGTGCGAAGTCTGCCAGTTCCCCGCCTGCCCCGACTATCTTTCTGTCGTACGATTCCCCGGAGGCTCTGAACCTCGAGCCTCTCTCAGGAAGGTGGGCGTAGTCTGTCCTTTGCAGGCCCTTCAGCGAGGAGAAGAGGTCGAGAACGAAACTCCTCACACTCCCCTCACTTGGGTTCGACGTCGAGGCGATCGCGCGCCTGCCCTCCTTCGCGATGTACACAGTAAGCTCAGTCTCATCTACCGTCTTCGACACAGTCACCGAGTTGTTTGCAAACCTGACCATCCTCTCCGAGCTCTTCGCTGCGAGCGCCACAGCGTCGTCCACACCCAGCTTCGTTGCGGCGCGGAGAGCAGTCTCGGAGAGCCCCTGCAGGTCCAGCCTCCTATCTCGAGCCAAGCCTTATCGACCTCAAGAGTGTGTCAGGCCCGCCTGTCCACACAGGCGCCCCCTGCATCGGGTCCCCCTTTCCGCACGTAGCAGCGTCGAAGACAAGCCGCCTGCTCCTTGCAGCCACACTCCCCCACAGCCTCGGCGTAGTTATCTCAAGCACCGGTGCCTTCACGAGCCCCTTCATCTCCCCTCCCTCTATCAGGTAAGCCTCCAGTGCAACGTACCTCTGGTTGAGCCTCTTGTCGTCTATGTTCCATTCAGTGAAAGACTTGAAGTAGACACCGTGCCTGACCTCCCTGACCAACTCATCGAAAGTGTAGTCTCCCGGTTCCACGAAAGTGTTTGACATCCTGATTATCGGCTCCCTGTCAAAGGAGACAGCGCGCGAGGCGCCGTTGCTCTCCACCCCGAACTCAATTGCTGTCTGCCTGTTGTGCAGAAACTCGTTTATCACTCCCTCCTTTATCAGCCTCCTCTTCCTTCCCTCCACCCCCTCATCATCCACCGGCGCGAACCCGAAGGAGTGAGGAAGCGTCGGGTCGTCGCTCACGTTTGCCTCCCCGCTCCCTATCTTCGTTCCAAGGCTATCTGCCTTGAGGTAAGACTCTCCAGCCTGAGCCCCCTCCCTCCCGAGGACCCTGTCTGCCTCCTGGGGATGACCCACAGACTCGTGGGCTGCTATTCCTGAGAGCTCAGGGCTCAGTATCACGTCGACAGTGTCGTTGGGCGGCTTCGTCGAGCTCCTTATCACCTTGCCGAGTATCCTTGCCTCCTCTTCCACCCTCTCCACAAGCCCTGTCCTCTTCACCACCTCGAGCCCGCCTGTCTCGCCCACGTGGACAGCCCTCTGTGCCACTTCACCCGACTCCATGGCTGTGAGGAAGCCGAAGAACTCGAGCCTCGGCACACGCGCGACAACACTCGCACCGTCAGTGTTGACGTAGTACTTCTCCTCGAGGCTTGCGCCAATACCCATCGTCCTTCCTGGTATGTCAACTCCCGCCCTTCCGCCTGCTACCCTTGATTCCACCTCCTGGAGGACACCCCTCAGCCAGCCACTGTCAGCGCCTTCGATCTTCTCCTTCTCATCCGCCACGACCTTCCGCTTCACTACCTTGGAGCTATCGAATGCTATCGGTTTCTTGAGAAGAACTGAGCTTGCCTTCGCAAGCTTCACAGACAGCCTCACAATCTCCCTCACCGACTCCCTCTTCATCGAGTTTGTGGCTGAGAAGCCAAGCGAACCATCGACTATGACCCTGATCCCTATTCCAAATGACTCGCCGAAGAAGGACGGCTGCGGCTCCCCGTTCTTGAGCGCGTACTCCCTCCCTCTGGTAGAATGGGTGCGCGCTTCAGCGTACGATGCACCCATCAGCTCAGCCTGCTTCAGGGCGTACTCGGCGAGGTACCTCGCCTCCTCAAGGTGCAATACAACGGGTGCGGACTCCAAGCCTATTTCTGCGTTTCCGGCCGACGCTTGGCGCCCAACTGCCGGCCATCGGCTATCGAAGGGTAAAGTTCTCTTCGCTCACTTCAGCAGGGACAGCATCGCCTCCACAACCTTGAAGCCGCCCCGCCAGAAAGCCTCGGACTCGATGTCGAACCCGATCTCGGAAAGCATATCGGCTGGACTTGATGACCCGCCCTTCGAGAGGAGGTCGATATAGGACGCCACGAAGCTCCTTCCCTCAGACCTGTACCTGTCGTACAGCGCAAGGGTGAGAAGGTTCCCAAAGGCGTAAGCGTAGCAGTAGAAGGGCGTGTGGTAGATGTGCGGTATGTAAGTCCACTCCCACTTGAATTTCTCCGGGACGGCCACATCTGGCTCGAACTGCTCCCTCAAGTTAGAGAGGTAGAGTCTGCAGAGGTCGTCAACCGTTGCGCCTCTGTCAACAGCCGAGTGGGCGTCCCTCTCGAATATGGAGATGTACGCCTGTCTCCCAACTGTACTGTATATCGATGTGAGCTTATCGGCGAGCATTGAGCGTCTCGCGCCCTCGTCCCTCTCCTCGTCCATCATTCTGTCGAACAGTATCATTTCACCGAACACAGAGGCAGTCTCAGCCATCACAAGTTGAGGATGAAAGGTGAGCACAGAGTGGCCGGCGGCAAGCTGGCTGTGGACAGCGTGGCCTAGCTCGTGAGCTATCGTGTAGACATCTCTCCTAGAGCCCGTGAAGTTCAGGAAGAGGTACGGTACAACTCCTGGCACGACGCTGCTGCAGTACGCGCCCGAATGCTTCCCCTCGCGAACCTGAGAGTCCACGTGCCCCGACTCGAACACCCTCCTTGCCATGCCGGCGAACTTTTCGTCGAAATCAGAGAAGGCTCTGAGAACGCGCTTCACAGCATCCTGGTATTGGACAGGCTTCTCCTCGGCATCCACCGGAGCGTAGATGTGGTACCTGCTCATCCTCTTCATACCCAGCATCCTGCCCTTCAGCCTGAAGAATCTTCTGAAGGTCTGCGCATTCTTTCTGCACGTCTGAAGGAGTACCTCGACTGCCCTGTCTGGGACGTCGTTCTCCAGGTTCCTCACTGAGATCGGTTCCTGATATCCGCGCAGCCTGACGTACTCGTTCCTCCAGTCCCTCACGACAGTCCTGTATACATCGCCCAGTACTCCGCCTTCCTTCGAGTACTTCTCCAGAAGAGAGTCGTAGCCAGCAACCCTTGCCCTCTGGTCTGCAGAGGAGAACATCTTCACAACCTCGCTCGTCAGGAGCCCCCTTCTGACGCGCCCCCCGACCCTCACGTCGTATGTGAACCTGGAAGTCAGCTGGTCGTAGTGGTTCGACCAGCCCCAGAAACCTGTCGTGTTCTTCATGTTTATCGCCTGCTCAACCCTCTCCTCGAGTGTGTACCTCTTCGCCTTCCTCAGTGTCGTGAGATAGTGCCTGAAGTCAGGGTCGTCAGGCATCAGCTCTGCCGCCCTTTCCTCAGGTAGGCCGACCCACCACAGCCTGAAGAATATTGTCCTGTTCTCTGTATCTGCTCGCTTGTCGTCAGCCCAGTCCAGGAATGCCTTTGCCCTCTGGTTCCTCGTGTCCTCCGAGAAGAACATCGAGGCGTACGACCCTATCCTCGCGTTCAGCGCAGCTATCTCTGAGTAAATCCTGAGCGCCCCCTCGACATCCTCTCTGTTGAAGCTGTCAAGACACCCTCTTATCGATTCGAACCTCCTGGTGAGTTCCTCCAGCCTCGCCTTTGTCTCTTCCATCTCCCTGCCTTCGTGTGATGGAAGAACATCTTCCAGTCTCCACCTGCCCTGGGCCACGGCTACACCGCGCATGGTCCTGCTTGTTGTCCGCCTCGTTTTAAACGCTGGCTAGCCTATCTCGATCCTCTCTCCCATGACAGGAACCACGATTCCCTTACCTTCACCCACGTACTTTGAGAAGAGGCCAGGATGCTCCGTGTGTATCGGCACTATCCTCTTGGGCGAAACGTCGAGAAGTATCTCCCTCAGGTCCTGTGGCATTATGTGCCCTGAGACGTGGATGTGGTACTGTGGCATCCCCAGGTTGTCAAGCCACATCACAAGCCTCTGCATATCGAGCTCCATCTCCTCGTTGAATGGCTCGGAGGATGAGAGTACGTACACGCTTCCCTCCACGGGCCTGACCTCAAGCATGGCCTCCATGTCAGATAGCCCGGCGGCCAGAACGTACTTGTCCTGCTCCCCGGCCACTTCCTTTGCAGTCACGACATGAGACCTGGAGCAGACGGACTCCTCCCACTCCTCGTACCTCTTCTTCTTCCTCCTGTAAACGGCAATGCCTTCCTCCCCGATCGAGGGCAGCCTTAGGCCCCTGTCCCCCTCGAGCCTGGAGAGCATGTACGCCTGCCTGAGCGAAAGGACAAGCTTCCTCTCGTTCTTCCTCGCAGCCTCGTAGAACGAAAGTAGCCTGTCGGTGTCCATCGTTGAGAAGCTTACCACGACGAGGCCGCGTGACCTGCCTATCACAGAGCCTAGCTTCTCTGCAACCTCAGCCTCGCTCGAGACAGAGCCAGAGACAATGTTTGTCCCCTCTGTAAGCATCAGCTGCGGCGATGCACCCGCTGCAGCTGCGGCAAAATCCGCAGTCATGGACGACATCCTGCCGTGCGCCCGCATATCCCCGGTGTACACAACTGCGCCGTCGCTCGTCTCAACTATGAAGCCGTACGCCCCTGGCAGGCTGTGGTCCACGTGGACCGGCTTGACTGTAATACTGCCAACCCTGATGCTCGAGCCGGTCCTGAAAGTCATGTAACGCAGCCCCTCGTAGTCCGACTCGAAGCCTCCCCTCCTTGTGGCAGCTATGGCTTCCATCTGGATCTTTGTAGTCTCGCCGCAGTACACCGGGATATCCCTGCTCACAAGAGAGAGGTAGCCGTAGTGGTCGAGGTGCGCGTGGCTCAGGAAGACACAGTCGAACTGCACCTCCTTCTCCCACCTGTAGAAACCAGTAAGCTTAGGTACTATCCCGAGCTCCAGAAGTGACCTTTCAGACCTGGGTGAGACGTATGGGTCCGAGAAGTAGGAGGACCTTGCACTCAGAGACATGCCGAAGTCAAGGAAAAGCCTTCCGTCCCTGTCCTCCACGAGCACCTTGTTTCCACCTATCTCACCTGCGCCGCCAAGCACAGTTACCGATGCCATCGTGCGGCATAGCGCTGCATGAAATTATATAAGCTACCGTGGCTTCCTGGTGGTCCTTGGCGTCCGTCTTACTTCTCACAGACAGTGAGCTTGTCGAGGCTTTCGCTGTTCTGGCACTTGCGATAGGGATAGCCGGACTTGCGATACTCTTCCTCTTCGCCAAGAGGAAGATATAGCGAGAGATGAAAGCAGCCTTCCTCTTCGACATCGACGGCACACTCGTCGATTTCAGGTTTGACGTGACAGGGACAAGACTCGCCATGATACGTGAGATCGAGAGGCTGGGGTTCGACACAGGAGGGCTCACACTCACAACTCCAACACACGACATAATTCAGAGGGTGAGGGATCAGATATCTGCAGGTGTCGTCATGGCTGACTTCGCCAGCGTGAGGAGAAGGCTCTACGAGATACTCGACACATTCGAGGAGAGGACGTCCATTCTTGTCTCTCCACTTCCCGGTGTCGTGGAGACACTGGAGTACCTTAAGGGTGCCGGTGCAAGGCTTGCGGTGCTCACGAACAGCGGGAGGAAGTCGGCTGATTCTGTTCTCTGCAGGACAGGCCTTGCCCGCTTCTTCGAGTTCGTGCTCACGAGGGACGAAGTGAATGAGATGAAGCCGAGCGGGGCTGGGATAGAGATGGCACTATCCATATTCTCTCTTCCACCCGAGAGGGTATGCTACGTGGGGGACAGCGTCTACGACATAACTGCCGCAAGGGCGGCGGGCGTGACGTGCGTGTCTGTCGCGACTGGAAGCTACCGGGCAGAGATTCTTGCTGAGGCGGGGGCGGAGGTCGTGATCAGGTCGCTCCCTGAGCTGCTTCCAACAATGCGCTTATAGCACAATCATCCATTACTTCAGCCTGCGTGATGGAGCTAACCGACAGGGAGAGGCTCACACTGAGATTCGTGTGCGACACAATATTCCCCAGTATCCGGGGCGACCCTTTCCTGGAGAGGAAGGCCTCCGACTTCGGTGTTGACGTGGCCCTTGCCGAGACTGTCGAGAAGCTGCTGCTTCCCAGCAAGGCAAGAGACTTCAGGCGTGTACTTGGCATCATCGAGAACCCAGCGCTCAACCTCCTGCTCTCGCTGAGGCCCAAGAGATTCTCTGCCATGTCGCAACGGGAGAGGGAGGCGTTCCTCGCGTCTTGGAGGGACAGCCCTCTCCCTGTGAAGAGGACTGCCTTCCAGGCAATGAAGAGGCTGACCTGCTTCCTTGCATACTCCCTGACAGACGATTCTGGCGTCAACCCGAACTGGGCAGACGTAGGCTACCCGGGTCCCCAGACGGTCCAGCGAACGCACCATCCGGAGCGGCTCACAATCTCACCAAATGTCCCATCGGGTGAGGCAGTCATGTGCGACGTCTGCGTTGTCGGCTCTGGCGCCGGGGGGAGCGTTGTTGCCTTCGAGCTTGCCAGGAGCGGGTACGACGTCGTTGTGCTCGAGGAGGGGAGCTACGAGACATCAGACACCTTCGTCCAGAACGAGCTTCTCATGACAAGGAGGCTCTTCCAGCAGCACGGGACTCTTTCCACCTCTGACCTCTCCTTCACACTTCTGGCTGGCAGGTGCGCAGGCGGAGGCACTGTAGTCAACTGGAACACGTGCCTCAGGCCGCCCAAGAGAGTCCTGGAAGAGTGGGAGAAAGAACACGGTATCGAAGGTCTGACAGACAGGACGTTCGAGTCCTATGTCGATGAGGTATGGGCCACCATACATGTGAACGACATGGAGAGCCAGAGGAACAGGAACAACCAGGCTCTTTGGGACGGATGCGTTGCACTCGGCATGGAGAAGGGCAAGGACTTCGACGTGATATCCAGGAACGCTGTGGGCTGTCAGGAGAGGTGCGACTTCTGCTCCTACGGGTGCATTCACGCGTGCAAGCAATCGACAATAATGAACTACCTACCTATGGCCCACGCACTTGGTGCGAGGTTCTTCTTCCACACACGGGCGCAGTCAGTCGTGGTGGAGCACGGGGAGGCAAGGGGTGTGTCAGCCGTGTACGACGGGGGAGGGAGAAGTGTCGGCTTCGAGGTCAGGGCAAGGGCTGTTGTCGTGGCCTGCGGCGGTATCGAGACACCAGCCCTCCTCCTCCGCTCGGGGATAAGGGAAAGGGGTATCGGCGAGCACCTCAGGCTCGACCCGACTGCTGCAGTCGGCGGCGTCTTTGACGGGCGCGTTGAAGCCTGGAAGGGTCCTCCACAGACTGTGGCTGTCTGGAAGTACATAGACCTTGACGGTACTTTTCACGGCTTCTGGGTTGAATGCGCGCCGGCACACCCAGGTCTCTTCGCCTTCTCTGTGCCATGGGTCGACGGCGTTGCACACAAGGAATTCGTCAGGCGGTACTGTGCAAGGTCTGTGGACGCGATCATACTGCTGCGCGAATGGGGTGAGGGAAGTGTCACCACTGACAGGCACGGCTCTGCAGTGGTGAAGTACACTCTGGACAGAAGGGACAGGGAGAACATGCTCAGGGGTATGGCCGAGACGGCCAGGATACTCGCTGCCGCCGGAGCAGTCCAGGTCTGGTCTGCACACAGCACACCAGTCGTCTACGGAGATGGGCATTCTAGGCTAAGACAGGGAGACGTGGACAGGTTCGACTCGGAGGTAAGGAAGAGGGGCATAGGACCAAACAGGATGATGCTCTACAGCGCACACCTGATGGGCTCCTGCAGGATGAGTTCAGACCCACGGGAGGGCCCGACGAAGCCAAGCGGAGAGCTCCACTCAGTTAGGAACCTGTTCGTCGGCGATGCGTGTGTCTTCCCCACCACCCCGGGTGTCAACCCGATGGTCACGATAATGGCGATGGCTAGGAGGACCTCGGAATTCATAAAAGGCTCCCTTGGTCAGCCCTCCCGACAGAGATGAACGCAGTAGAGAGGGTCTCTTCGCTGCGTGTCTCCGAGGTCCTTGAGAAAAGGCCACTCTTCTCTGAGGAAGACAGGGCCTCCACAGCCGTGGGCGAGATACTGACAAAGGGTGTGTACGAGGTGTTCGTCGCCAAAGGGGAAAGGGTTGCAACAGCTACTGTCAGGGACCTCCTGAGCGTAAGGAACCTGGACTCGGCAAGGCTAGGCAAGGTCTCGTTCACTGTCCCGACTGTCAGCCCGGATGGCGGACTCTCTGAAGCTGCGAAGCTCATGTTCGAGTACAGGCTGAGGGCTGTCCCGTCTGTTATCTCGGAGGCAGGTGTCGAAGCTGTGTCGGCTGCCGGCATTCTCCGTGTTATCGCGGCAGAGGGAAGCGTAGGCGTGAAGGCATCCGACGTGATGACACACCAGCCTGTCACGCTCAGCCCAGACGACACGGCCCTCAAGGCAAGGGACCTGATGCTAAGGAGGAGCTTCGACCACCTCCCCGTCGTCGAAGACGGCGAGGTAGTCGGGATTGTCACTTCACAGGGACTACTGAGCCGGCTTCCTCCTCCGGAGAGCGTTCCAGCGATGTCAAGGGGTGTGGAGAAGGAGGCAAGGCTCGACTTCCCCGTGTCGAGGGTTGCAGAGAACCCAATCCTCGCAGTTCAACCTGGCGAGGACATTGCCTCCGTCGCCTCACGAATGATTGCTGAGAGGAAGACATACTCTCTAGTCGTCCTCTGGGATGAGCTCCAGGGAATAGTCACAATGAGGGACATTGTGAGTGTATTGAAGCCTAGGGAGAAGGCTGGTCTGCCCTTCTACATAGTTGGCCTTCCAGCCGACCCATTCGAGGCCGAGGCTGCGAAGATGAAATTCGAAAGGGCGATGTCTTCCCTCTACAGGGCCTTCCCTTTCATACAGGAGGCAAGGGCAGTGGTCAAGGCAAGGGAGGCAGGGCAGGATAGAAGGAGGTACGAGGTGAGCGTAAACATCTACACGCCGCGTGACAGGTACGCCTACTCCGAATCAGGTTTCGACCTTCCGGATATCTTCGACGCCATGCTCCCCAAGCTGAAGAGGCTCCTCTCATCAAGGCAGTCAAGGGTTACTGGGAGCAGGGGGAGCAGCATGAGGAAGGGAGAGTAGGTCACTTCGAACGGAGAAGCCTGTTCTCCTCCCTGAGCCTCTCTACCTCTTCCCTTAGCCTTGCCATGGTCGCCGGTGCCTCCAAAGTGCCAGTCAGCTCGTGGTAGAGTTCAAGCGCCCTCCTCCTTATCCTCGGGTCTCTGTCAGACCTGGAGCTCTCAATCAGCGTTTCTACCATTCTTCTGTCTGCTAGAACAGGTAGAACCTCCGAAACAAGGTACTGCCTGACCCTGAACTCTGTATCCTTCAGGAGGGTCTGCTTCAGAACGGCGAGCTCTTCCTCTCGCGCGTACCCCCTCTCCTTTATCGCCTTCAGTGCGCCTATCCTTGCCCTTGTTGGCTTGCCGTACTCAAGGTACTCAAGGACAACTTTCCACACCTCTTCGCCGCCCAGCTTCCCCATCGCCTCGAGGCAGGCCTCCTGAAGCGTCTCGTTGGGGGAGTGGATCTTCATTGCCTCCTTCAGGACAGCCATGGCATCCGGAGCCCTGGCCCTCGCAAGCGACAGGACCGCTTCACACTGTACGTAGGGGCTCACGTCGTGAAGGGCAAGGTCCTTCAGCACTCCGTAGACCCTCCCGTCCCTGAAGTTCCCGAGCGCCTTCGCATACGCCCTCCTCACCCTCCTGTGTGACGGAATCCCGACTGAAAGGAGTGAGGATAGAGCTGCCTCCCCTCCTATCTCACCGATTGCCTCAAGAGCGGTGGCGCTCACGTGCCAGAAACTGTCTGCCCTGGCTGCCTCGACGAGATGCGGTATCACAACAGCGTTCCTCAGCCTTCCAAGCTCCCTGGCTGCAAGTGCCCTGCTCGACGAGTCCACGCTCTCCCTGAGCTGGTTAACTAGTAGCTCTAACCCCTTGGGGAAGCTCAACTTCTTCAGAATCCACCCCTCAGGGTCGAACTCAACTATCCTTGGCCTGGAGTCCAGTTCAAAGGAGAAGGAATGCTCCGCGGCTGAGACACTGACCCTCTTCTTCAGCCTTCCCTTCCCTGTGTAAAAGACTATGTCGCAGGGAAGGCTGAACAGCGGTGTCTGGCCGTCCCTCATCTGAACCTGCCTCACTCTGAGCGTTGCAGTTGAGCTTGCCTCCTCCCACGAGTAGGACACCTCGAACTCAGGGTAGCCTGCCCTGTGAAAAGACTGCTCGAAGAACTCCTCGAGCGAAAGGCCACTGACAGACTCCATCACCTTCCTGAAGTCGTGTGTGTCCGCGTTCGACCTGGCGAACCTCTTCAGGTACTCTGCCACGCCCCGGAAGAATAACTCGTCCCCAACCAGGTACCTCAGCTGGTGTATCATCCACGCCCCCTTCTCGTACGTGGCGGCATCGAAGAGGTCGTCAGGGTAGACGTAATTCCTCTCAACAATTGGCCTCCTGTACCTCTTCTCTTCCTCCTCGAAGAAATCATCCGCCTTCAGTGCCATGTTCCACCTGAACGTGTCCACTCCCCTCGTCCTCTCGTAATAGAGGGCCTGGAAGTAAGTGGCGAATGCTTCGTTCAGCCATGCGTGGGGCCAGTCTGAGCATGTGACCCAGTCGCCGAACCACTGGTGTGCAAGCTCGTGGGCAACAAGGCTCGTAGCAGTGGTGCCCACGGCGGAATAAGAGACACTGAAGTCCTCTTCAGACCTCTCGTCCGGGTAGTATGTCGTCGCGAGAGTTGTCGCAGAGATGTTCTCCATGCCCCCGTAGATGAAGTCCTCCACCGTCGCCTGCGAGTACTTGGAATATGGGTACCTGAGGCCTGTCAGTTCTGCGAAGACATCCAACATCCTCGGTGTCTCGCCGAAGTATCTCCGCACGTCTGCCCTCTTTGACTCGGGGAAGTAGTACTGGAGGAGAATTCCTTCGTGCTCCTCCTCTATCACTCCGAACTTCCCGGCGACAAAAGAGTTCAGGTAAGTAGAGTGCGGTGTGTCCTCCCGCCAGTGAAATGTCTCTCCCTCTGGCCCATCAGACTTGGATACGAGCCTTCCGTTGGACACGACTACGAATCCCTTCGGCACAGTCACAACCATCTCGCTTGTGCCCTTGTCGTTCGGGTAGTCGTAGCAGGGATACCAGTAGCTGGAGAACTCCGCCTCTCCCTGGGTCCAGGCCTGCATCTCCTTCTCCGGATGCTTCTCGTCAGGCCCCACGAAGTATACACCCTGCCTTGGAGCGGCGCCATACTCCACAGATATCTCTGCCCTCCCATCCTCGCCCCACCTGACAGGGACAGAGAGCCTCTCCCCGTCGTAGCCAAACTCGACCTGCTTGCCGTTCACGCTCACGTTCCTTACCTCCATCTCCCTGGCATCGAGGACTGCTCTCTCGACGCCACGTCTGAGACTGGAGACAACGAGCACGCATCTGCCATCTATCCTCTTGGCCTGGAAGTCAAGCTTCAGTTCTATCCTGATATGCTCAGTATGAAAGTCCCTTGTCCTGGGATAGTGCGGCCTTGACTCCGGGAGGTAGAAGGACCTGTACTGTTGCATCTCACAGGCCAGGAGGCTCAAAGTTCAAAAGATTTGTGCCGCCAATATTCTCAAATAGGTAGCCTGGAGGCTTCACGCCGGATTGAGCTCTACAGGGCGCGTGATACAGGGTCTGATCATTCTCTCTGCCCTCCTTGGTATCCTGTTCCTTGTCCAGGTCTACGGCGTCCTGCCGCAGAACGCCTTCGTCTTCGTCTTCGTGGGCTGGGTGATGTACGTGATAGACTCTGTCATGACCTTCGTCAGACCGACGGTATCCTTCTACTTCGGCTTCGTCCTTGCCGCCATCACTCTCTCCTCCTCTCTGCCCCAGTCAGCCCACTACTCGTTCATAATGAGCGGCCAGCTACTCCCTTCCACAACGTTCCTTCTTGGCACGCTTGCTCAGCTTCTCATACTTGTCCTTGTCCCATACTACGCGTTGAAGGGCAGGAGGCGAGTCTGATGTCCTGGTGCAGGGTGAGCAGTCTCACAGCTGCGGTGGTGAAGTCCTTGAAGGGGGCGAGTTTCCCAGCAACAAAGCAGGAGGTTCTTTCAGCTGCCGGGAAAGACGCAGTCGACGGCTGGGATATCTCCTACTTCCTTAAGATCTCCCTGTCGAGAGCAAGGTACGACAGCGTTCGTTCTGTCATCTCCGACCTTGAGGGGTGGCTGGAAGTCCAGGGCTAAAGGTAGCCCCAGCTCAGAAGCAGGTCGCTGTCGTGTGTCCAACGCTGACCTATGTCTGTCCTGTAGAACATGTTCGGGATCATAACGTTCTTCACGTTCTGGTAGGCTGACCTTATCGCGTCTGCCATCGTGGCGCCCGACCCAGTAACAACGAGTGCATAGCCTGACCTTCCTGCTATGTGCCAGTCTCCCTCCTCCATCTTCACCTCGCCTATGTGTATACCCTCTAGCCCCTGCCTCCTGAAGAGAATGGTTGCTCCCTCTGAATACTTCCTGAAAGCCTTCTCGTCCTCAAACGGCCACGGTGGAATTGCCACGACGACGCCGGCCTGATATCCCTTCTTCGTCTTCAGCTGCGCCTCCTTACCCTGCGCCAGGTCCGCTATGAACTGACCCCATGGGCTTGTCACCCCCTCCATCTGTATGCTTATTGTGGGGTAGCCTAGCCTTGAAGTCCACTCGAGCGGCCATATTCCCTTCCCGTTTGCTATGCAGTTTATGTCTATGTAACCAACGTACCCGCTCGCAACAAGCTTATCCTTCATCTTCAGCAGCGTGTTCTCGAAGATCGGGCTACTCCTGGTCCAGTACATGGTTGTATTCCCGCACCAGCATGGCTTCCCGTTTCTCCTGACGTACATGATGTGGTTGCTTACCGTCGCGCAGTACACGCGTCCCCTGTACTCCACAGTCCGCACTTCGCCAGGCTCCACAGTTACCTCTCCCTCGAGATCCTCTTCCACCTCGAACAAGCAACCTCCAGGACCTGTAGCCTTTCTCACTATCCCGACCCTGCCTGCCTTCAGGAGAAGTTCCTGCATATCGTCTGCGAGGCGGCTTGACAGGGTGCGAAAGACACGCGACCCGCCCCTCTGCTCTGCGCCTCCGCCCCGCGCGAACCAGTCGAGGAAGTGAAGTATCTGGGCCGGGCAAAGCTCCTTGACGAACTGAGGTACGCCTCTCTCGTCCTGACAGCCCAGCCCTGAGAGGTAGGAGAAGAGCTGCCAGTCCTCTACCACGAGTTCCAGACCACGCCTTCTGAACCAGAATGGTAGATGGGCAAGCAAGCCCTCAACCCTCTCTGCTGTGCTCGCGTCGGGGAGAGACACAATGACCTGGCCCACTCCGTTCGAGCCAACTGTCTTCCCTGCAGCCAGGCAAACGCCCAAGAGTGCAAGCCAGTGCTCCATCTGGACAACTGTACCGCTCGATACGGAGACTAACGCCTGAGTTCCATGCGCCTGCTGACTCGCGGCAGATGTGATGGTAAATGTGCTCCTCTCCTCGCCTCTCCACGTGGCTGATCTTTTCACGGCTGCAGGTGGCTCCATCTCTCTTGCCTTTACGAATCCGAAGCCATTATTTCCTCCTCCTCCGGCCGCGCAGTGCTTCACATACATGTTGTGGTCTGGAGTCACCACCAGGTCGATCGATTCATTACTTATCGAAACGAGCTTTTTGTGATGCTCGAAGGAGACGAGTGCTGTAGGCCTCTGGAACTCTATTTCGCCCGTCTCCGGGTTGAGAGTGCATAGCTCGTCGTCGGGTGTGAGCTCGCCGAACAGTCTCCAGCCGCGCGTGGTGAGCACCTCCGTCCTGTCGTCGTAGCAGCCCATCTCCCCTGTGCTCGGCCCAAGCTCGTTTGGAAAGAGCCTCTTGTGCTCGAAGTTGACGTTGATGGGGTAGACGAAGTCCTTGCCGTTGAAGAAGCTCCCGACAGCCACCTCCACCCCCTCCGCGTACCTCTGGATCATGAACTCCTTGATCTTCTTTGACCAGTTCTTCTTGTAGTGCTCAAGGACCTGGAGGAGGTCCTTCCCGTCCTCCTCCTGGCCTATGAACAGAAGCTCCTTCTCGTTCTGCGCTTTCCCGCTTGGCTTTATCACGTACCTGTCGGGATTCGACTTCACGAACTCGATTGCCTCGTCGAATGATGTGAAATTCCAGCTTGGGAGCACGTTGACTCCTGCCTGCTTCAGCTCCTCCTGCCCGAACTCCCTGTCAAGCTCCAGCTTGTCGGTGTAAGTCGAGCCGCCGAATACCGCCTTCCCTTCCTTCCTCAGCTGCTCTGCCTTCGCCCCGAAGCCAACATCGTCGAAAACGATGACGTCTGCCCAGTCCTTGTGACTTTCCCACTCCTCCACCTTCTCGAAGAAGCCGTTACCAACATCCTTCTCCGCCTCGTCGTGGCAGTAGAACCTTACCTCGTGCCCCTCCTTGGTCAGCTGCCAGGCTAGGTCGGCAGAGAGAGCCTCGTTCGTCACGAAAAGAAATTTCATCTTACTGCATATCGATATACCGATGGTGTTAAACATTGCGCGAAAAATTTTCTTCTTGAACTCATCGCACGTGCACGTGCATCTAAGAGCAGTCGCTGGAAAAGGCGTGACCCGAGGCTGGATGCGGTAGAGGACTGTCTCCTGTGAGACTGGCTGGTGATGCGTTGAATAAGGCACGCGCTTCGAAATCTTTTCCCATGATTGGCACATTGTCCCTTGCCTTATCCCGCCTTGTCCTCATGGTGCATGTGCGAGCACACGAAACATTTCGTTCAGCTGATATATAGGCTCCAGCTTATATATCGCTGCAGTATCAAGCTTCCCATGATTTCGCTGGCTGGGGAACCTGTCTTTCTGGGTTCAATGAATCAGCAGGAAATGCGGAGGAAGACAGGCACTATTTTGGTGAAGCGTGGTTTCGCGCACATGCTGAAGCACGGTGTCGTAATGGACGTCACCACCGTAGATCAAGCACAGATTGCAGAGGAGTCGGGCGCCGTCGCTGTAATGGTGCTGGACAAGCTTCCGTACGACGTGAGGCAGCAGGGAGGGGTTGCCAGAACAGCGAGCTTGAAGGTGATAGAGGAGATTCTGGACCACGTTACGATTCCTGTAATGGCCAAGTGCAGAATAGGGCACACTTACGAGGCAAAGGTCCTCCAGGAGGCTGGTGTTGACATGGTGGACGAGTCCGAAGTCCTCACTCCAGCTGACGAGGAGAGATTCATCTGGAAGTGGGATTTCACAACTCCATTTGTTAATGGCGCCAAAGACCTCGGAGAAGCACTAAGAAGAATCTCCGAAGGGGCATCAATGATCAGAACGAAGGGGGAGCCGGGCACAGGGAATGTCGCCGAAGCGGTCAAGCACGTGAGGATCCTGAACAACGAGGTAAGAAGACTGAGCGGGATCTATAAATCTGGAGACAGTCAGGACTTGATGAGGGTGGCCCGCGAACTCAGGGTTTCATACGAGCTGGCCGAAGAGACAGCCAAACTCGGCAGGCTACCTGTCGTTAACTTTGCGGCCGGAGGGATCGCCACACCCGCTGATGCAGCCCTGATGATGACTCTTGGATGCGATGGTGTATTCGTTGGGTCTGGGATATTCAAGTCGGAAGACTCGAGGGATAGAGCAAGATCCATAGTTATAGCTGTGACATATTACGATGACCCAAAGGTAGTGGCAGAAGCACAGAAGATGGTCGACGAAAGGAAATCCATGATGGGCACAGGAGGCAAGGAGCTGCAGCTCAGGATGCAGGAGAGAGGCGCGAATGTCTGAAAGTCTCGTCGTTGGCGTTCTTGGTCTCCAAGGGGACGTGGAGGAGCACATAAAGGCGGTCGAGAGTGTGCGGACTAACCAGGCCGAAGTGTCTGTTGTGAAAGACGTGGATGGCGTAAGGAGTCTCGACGCGTTGATAATACCAGGAGGAGAAAGCACAGTGATGGGAAGCCTTTCCTCAGTCAAGGGGCTCATTCCTGCCCTTCGTGACAGGATAAACTCTGGTCTCCCAGTTATGGGGACATGCGCCGGAATGATACTGCTTGCAAGGAGGACATACGACAGGGTTGTGGGGGAGACGAATCAATCACTAATTGGAGCACTTGATGTCACTGTGGAAAGGAACGCCTTCGGAAGACAGAGAGACTCGTTCGAGTCAAGGGTGGACCTCGCCATACCTGGGGGCGAGGGCTTCAGGGCCGTCTTCATACGAGCGCCGTTGATAAGATCCGTGGGCGGGGGCGTGAGTGAGTTGGGTAGGTTCGAAGGGAATGTCGTGGCCGTTCGGCAGGGGAACGTAATCGCTTTCTCATTTCATCCTGAGTTGAGCGGAAGCGCCATCGTCCACGAGTACCTGCTTGGCCTCGCCGCTTCCCACAGGAGGACTGCGCGTCCTATCGGTGATAGATGAATCATTCCTGTCAAGCTGGTGTCGTCCCAATCAGTGCCAAGCACACGCGCCGCGTCTGCTAGACGTCACCTGAGCCTTTGGTCGCATCAGCGATTCTTACTATCTTCTTCGCAACATCCACAGCGTCCCTACCGAAGACCCTAATCAGCGGCTCCTTGCCCCAGTCGCCGAGGTCGTAGATAATATCCGGTATTCTCCCCGCGCTTCTGATCGCCTTTTCCACGCCCCATGGAACGCTGGCACCTTCAGTCTCCTTGACCTTCTTGGGCTCTTTTCGCCTGTCGTGCAACGAGGCAACGAAACCGAGCCTCTTTGCCGCTTCCAGAATCTCCTTTGAATACCTGATGTTCGCAGCTGCCCTTACCTCGCCATCGAACTCCATCGCTTTCATCACAGCACTTGCAACATGCGAAGAGGCACCGAATGCGGGTGGACGGAACGCCTCCACCCTCTTTCCGATTTTTACAATTCTTCCTGGAAACGCTGCCACATCCCCTTTCCCACGCATGTAAGGATAGGGGAGAGCCATCGCCATGTTCATCTGCACTTCGGGTACAAGCTCATACACAGTCTTACTCTCCTGCAGTATCCTGGCTGCGACAGCCAGGTTCTCCATCACTCTCCACTTTTCTGCTGCAAGGACAGCCCATGAAGACGGATTGACAGGACCGTATCCCCTGCCAAGTGGAAGACCGTAGTCTATCGCAACTGTGACAAGCTCCTTCGCCTTCTTCACAGAATCGATGACAGTATTTCCTTTGGCCAGCCCCGCTGCTATGGCTGCTGAGAAGACACACCCTGTGCCGTGCGTTGCCTTCGAGTGGATTCTCGTAGCTTCAAGTTCGACGTACCTTCCATCTACGTACAGCAGGTCTCTGCTCTCCGCTCCACCCAGGTGTCCTCCCTTGACAACACACGATCTCGCATTCAATTCCCTCACGACCTCCTTCGCAGCCCTCTTTGCATCGTCGACACTGGCTATCTTTCTGCCAGTCAGCCTTTCGGCCTCCTGTACGTTAGGCGTTACGACCGTTGCAATTGGTAGTAGTTCTTTCTTCAGCGTTTCAACAGCCTCGTCCTCCAGCAAAGGTGCGCCCGCCTTCGATACCATCACTGGGTCTACCACAATCGGGAACTCATACTTGCCGAGCACCCTGGCTACCCTGGATACCATCGGCGCGCTGTATAGCATCCCTGTCTTTGCTGCATCTACACCGATATCGTCAGCAACCATCCTGATCTGCTCCGCCACAAAGTCAGGCTCGAGTGTTTGTACTCCTCCCACTGCTTCAGTGTTCTGAGCCGTTATCACTGTTATTGCAGATGTGCCGTGCACTCCCAGTGCTGCGAATGTCTTCAGGTCAGCCTGTATCCCTGCACCTCCGCCCGAGTCGCTCCCGGCAACTGTGAGGGCCACCCTGACTGTCCTCTTCAAGCCAGACCAGACTCTCCAGTTATTGCTTCGAGACAGATCCCACCTGTCTCGATTCCCTTCAGGAACCATGATAGAGCCGCGAATGCGCCCACAGCCCAGAGGACCACGTTCAGCGCTATGAACTGGTATGTCGCCAGGCTTGCTGTTGCGTAAATTGAGCCGATGTAGAATCCCCATGAGACAACCCTCACAAGCGAGATAAACGTTGACCTGGCAGCTGTCCTGAACAGCTCCGGCTCCAGGACGACCCTTGTGGCCCAGGCGAACTCACTGAATATCATGTTAAGAAAGAGCATCAGGTAGAAGAACAGTATGTCGTTCAACGAGCCAGCCGCGAGCAGAACGAGCAGAACGGTTGCCAGACCACCAGAGAAAGAAAGAAAGGCGAACAGCCTTCTTGAAATCCTTTCAACCAGCCCGGACGCCAACAATCCCGAAATCGAGGCACCAGCATTTGCAACTAGAATTATCTGTGGCGTGAGGGATGGGAACTCATATGGGCCTACTATGAAAGCAAGAAGGCCATAGGTCGTGAGCTGGGACACTCCAAGAGCTGCCAGAACGGCGAAGGCAAATGGAAGCGAATATCTGCCCAGCTGGACCCGTAGCCGGCCACCTTCTTTACTGCCGTTTCTCCCCATCCCCTCTCTCCGAATATCACCCAGAATCTCCTCAGCCTCCTTGACCCTGTTTTTCTTTAGCAGCCACCTTACGGATTCTGGCATCTTTCTTCTCGTGATCACTATTGCAGCAAGTAGTATTACTGACGCGATTCCGAAGAAAAGTTTCTCAAGCTCCACCGACGACAGACCGTAGAAACCTATGAGCGCAGCCGCTACTGCCCCCACATTGAAGAAATTTGACGCAAGAATAATTGCTCTCCCCCTCTGCCTTGCGGGTGTGAACTCTGCCAGCGCGGCCAGGGCTGGTGGTTCCTCCCCACCGACACCGAGCTGCGCGATTACAAGCGACAGAAGCAGCATGTAGAAATTGCTCGAGAGTATTATCCCAATCAGGCCAACCGCGTACAGCGTGACTGTCACGAGAAATGCCCTCTTTCTCCCCACCCTGTCAGCAAGAGACCCAAGTGTGAAGTTGCCTATAACAAGGGATACAGGCGAGATAAGCAGAATGACTGAAGCAAAGCCCTCAGGCACGATCGGCCACGATGTGACAAGTGTCGATATGGAGTAGACAAAACCCCACACGAAGAAACCAAGCGATGTCGATATGAAGACGCTCCAGTGGACACTCGACCAGGCTGCCCTGTCCAGTGCCCTGTATGCCTCAGTCATTCTGCTTCTCCCTCCACCGCCGGCTCAAGCCACAGTGTTCTGTCGACGTGTTTTGAAACTCGCTCAAGCAAAATGGTCTCGCGTTTCGCTATCCCTGAACCCTTGTCGTCTCTCAGAAGCAACCCACGATAGGCGTTGCCGATGAAAGTCTCGCTCTTTGATATCGTATCGATCAGAACATCCGGGTCGCCTGCGTGGAGGTGAATGGACATGTCGTTTACGAAAAGAATTGGTGTGGGGGCAGACGAGTACCACTGGAGGCACCGCGTTGTGCGAAGTGCATTCTGCGTTGCTATTGATACCACCTCTTCCTTCGTCCGCCCTTCCAGTCTTGGCGCCCGAATTGTAGGAGAGCAGCGACGGCATAGCCTGCGTGTTGGCCTGTAAATCTCGGTTACCTTCCCGCCAACTCTTATTCCACCCACAGTGGTCGACTTTGGAGCAAAGTCCAGAAGTGTCACCTGTTCAGGGCCTGCTGCTTCTATCGCCTCCCTCAGGAGAGATGCCATCAATCTCGTCTTTCCCGAGCCGCTCTCCCCCAAAAAGAGCACCTTCCTTCCAATCAACGCGTCAAAGCGGTAGTCTTTCAACAACACCTCTCCTCCTCAGAGCTAGCATAATTGCGAAACCAAGCGCGCTCCCGATTAAAGCAGGAGGCGTGAAGGCGACCACGAAGAAAAGGGCAGTTGCTTTCGAACCGGTCGCAGGTGCAACAAGCGTTGCGCTGAGAAGAGCCCCTACAAGCGCAGTCCCAGGGATTTCCGCGAATGCTGAAAGATAGCTCTTAGATAGCTTATATGAGTATCCGACGAAGAGCGCTCCCGGGATTCCCCCTGGCAGGGAATAGATTGTACCTGTGTGGACTGTTATGCGTATGGCTCCCACAAGGAAGGCGACAAGAGCAGCGTAAAACGGGCCGAGCAGTATCCCTGCCAGTACATTGATCATTGACTGGAACGGGAAGACTAACGCTGGACCGAGTGGTATCGGACCTGGATAGAAGGATAGAGCTACTCCGAGTCCAATCAAGATGGAGCTCAGCGAGAGCTTCGCTGTCTTCACGGGGCTGCCGCAGAGAGGGGTATTAATAAGTGAGTCAATAACTCACTTATGAGGCCATACCCGCCTCAACGTGGCGCCTCACGGTACCAGGCCGGGAGACGAGGTAGACTTGCCACGTCAGTTAGGCTATTACCAAACAGTGTCCTGTGTAACTCATTGTGAGACACGCGTACCGTCGTTGAATTCTGCGGCAGAAGCGGAACAGTTGCGGCTCACCGTCTGAATTGAAAGCACCCCGTGAACCTTCACCATTCCACGTAGGTGTGCCTCCTCTGTAGGCTGGCGGGCTGGTTGAATTTGTCAACCGCCCTTGATGCGATTCTGGGCCCTGACTGGGGTGAGGTCGCTGTGTCGACAATTTGGTTCGAAGGTTCGGCTTCGTCGAGCCCAAGAGGTTCTGGAGTCGGTGCCACAAATCACAGCCTCAGTGCACTTCTGAACGGAAGCACTTCTATCGGAAAGTAAAAATTGCCTGCATTGTACCCTTCTCCAAGTTGAAGGCCCGCTGTTACCTGCCTTTGATAATCAATTCCGGGAGTTTTGCAAGGGTCATTTCTGTCGCAAAGAAGGCGGAAGAGCTTGGATATTACGGGATCGGCGTGGGAGAGCATTACTCTCTGCCAGGCAATCCAAACGGTCGTCCCGACCCATTCGTGGCTCTCTCTGCTATGGCTCTAGCGACTGCGGAGCTTCGGCTAGGAACGATGGCCACAAGCGCCACAATCAGGCATCCAGTCGTGCTGGCAAACTTGGCCCTGTCGCTGCAAGCAGTCAGCGGCGGAAGGTCTTTCCTGTGCCTGGGTGTGGGGAGCGGTCCGGACGCAGAGTACGAGTCGAACGGATTCAGGTACGTTACTAGTGCGGACAGGCTTGATGTCTTCGAGGAGACGCTCGCGATAGTACGAGGGCTGAGCGAGAACAGAGGTGGATTCTCGTTTAGAGGGAGGACATACAGTCTGAACGGTTCCACCTTGAACCTCACTGACGAATTTCCCCCAATCTGGGTGGGTGAAAGGAGGTCGAGACGGCTACTGAAGATAGCAGGCAGATACGCTGACGCCCTGAACATCCACTGCAACAGTCCTTCTCAGGCCATGGAAAAGCTCGCCATCGCTCAAGAGGCAGCGGCCGAGTCCGGCAGGCAAAGGGACGAAATCACGGCTGTTCTCAAACACTTCATCGTGATGGAGTCGGACAAAGACACTCTGGCAGATGCTCTTGACTACAGGAAGGAGAAGGATGAAGGTGAGAGCATAGCTACATTCATCGACAGGATGAAGAAGGAAAACCCGGAGGCGATCATCGGCACGCCTGATGAGGTGCGTGCACAATATGAGCGCTATATCGACGCGGGATTCAGAGAGTTCTCTCCGATCCTTCTCCCCAATTCGGTCGGAGAAATCGGGGCTCGTATGGAAGCATTCGCAAAGTGTATGGCATAGGCAGAAAGGAAGCGACAGACTTGATCTCGGACAGCTTTTGTGGTCAGAGGCACTAGCGAAAATGTGTGCTGGCCCAAGATGGGCCCAAATCAAAATAGGCTCTCACTGGCCCGGTTGGTTGCCACTAACCATCTAAGCGAATCCTGTGAAAAGCCAGATCCGCAATCTCATTTCAATGTGCCATCTTACGCCTTGCGCAAGATGTTGAGCGGGCTTGCCGAGATTCGAACCAGCGATTCTGACAGTGATTTATCATAGAAGTCTTTCAATGAATGCTTATCGGGTGGTACGAAAAATCACATACGATGAACGAGGGATCTGGGGAAGCTTGTTGCATACGAGCAAAACCTGATGCGAGAGGCACATTCGAAATGAATCTCGGTGTCCTGTTACCCGTGGGAATAGGGCGCGGCGGAGAATCTCTATTTTCCATCAGAAATTGTGTTCCGAACTATGCACGACCTGGGCTCTGCAACTTGATTCCCTCAACTCAACATCTTCGTTTACGTTTCCTCAAGGTTACTTTGTCGCACTTGCTTGGGCTACGAACTCTACTGGATAAAAGGCACACCAAGCCCCCTTTCATCACGTCAGGAACGCTGTCATCCCGAGTATCAGGAAGATGACGAGATGTCCAAGAAGGGCCCAGCGGAGCAGCCCTATTCCTTCTTGGTCGAGTTCTCCCCTGTCTCGACTCCCTGCCGCACCAATGTACAGAACGCTGAAGACGAAGAGAAGCGCCGCCGCGAACAAGACCACAGCGATCAAAGCACCTATGTTCATTACGCCCCTCCCTAGTAGATTGCCAGATGCGCCATTATGAGTATTATGGCCACCTGAAAGACAGCCTGACTCGCTGCAAGACGGATGTTCCTCATCGTAAGCTTTGAGATCAGGGCTGTGTCGGGCTTTGTCTTGGCAAGCTCGAGAAACACCCTGACCCCGTTTGGAAGGAAAACACAGAACCCCTGAGCCGTCAGGATAACCACGACAATCCCAGCTGCTATTATCCACGGGTCAGTGAGTACGAACTTTCCGAGCAACTGGGCGAGATATATACCCGACGTGATCGCCACCGCCGCCAACGACGGAATGATGAAGAAGGTGGTCGGCGTGAGCCTCTTGGCGACCTCCACCCTGGCCGGGATCTCGAGAGACCCGAGTATTCTTGACATCACAAGCCCCATGTAAAGGTCGAAGCCAGTCCAGGTCCCTCCAGTGATGACATGGACGTAATCGAGGAGGTACAGGCTTTTCAGTGCGAGCGCTACCACGAGCGCAAACGGAGGGATGACACCGATGGCGAAGCTCCAGCGGAAAAGCGCCCTCGTGAAGGGTGGGAGTCTGGACGGGACTTGGGCCACGTCGGCATTCACACTCTTTGACTAAAAAACTCTTTTGAGAACACAGGTGTCTTATGCTATCCCGAAATCTCTCCATCCCTGCTCAGGAGAATACACAGGCTAATCAGGAAGACCAGACTGAGCGAGTTTTGGGAGCAGGTATGGGCAGCATGCCGTGCTCAAACAGAGCCAGGTCGAATGGACCATCAGGGCCAAGAGCAGGAGGAGAATGACGAACGAAGAGATCGCCGATTCGCAGGGCGTCTTGATCAGCGGGGTCCAGCGGCTCTGCCGGGAGTACAGAAGGAGCGGGAAGCCCGCCATCCTCAAGAAGGCAGGGAGGCACGTGTCACCACGCGTCGCGGGATCGGATGTATTGCTCGGCGCTGGCCCACCGGGTGAAATATGAAAGTGGCTCAGTAGCTTGCTGTCTTGGTGACACTGGTACAGGCTTCTTCACGCTTCTCCCATCGGGTAAGCATACCCTCTCACGTTTAACCGCAGAACCCCCGAGAAGCGTAAATCGTGTATCATTTGCGCACGGAATCTACTCTATGCCCTACTGGTACCCAGGCGGGAAATACGCAGGTCGGTATCCGCCATTCTTCTCTGGCGTCGAAAATGTGCGCCGAACAAGAGTAACATACATTGAAATCGACGTGTCTTGCCATAGTCTTCTCCGCCAGCCGAGTTTGATTGTACAGTCTTCGATTGGTTCGCTGTACGACGGATGCGACACAGAGAAGAGCAAACTGTCGTAACTGCCGGCGTGCTGATGTTAGGGACGGAACGCTTTTCTGGCTTCTTTGAGTTCAAATCTCTCAGACTTCAGTTTCTGAGAAGGGTTCGATTAATTAATCAGGTGCATCTGGCAAGAGTCGAATCCGGACAGGTTAGGCTGTTCCGCCACACCTGCTTGACTCCGGCGGTCTTGGTACTGCGCCCCGAGAAACAATCTGGTCACTGCAAAAGGGAACTCAACCCGGCATCTTCGGCCCGAGTCCAGACGATGGCGCGCTGTCGGTCAATAGGACGCGACTATGGAAAGACTGTGAACCCGGCTTCCCTGAAGTGCCTGTCGAACGCGAAGGCCTCGGAAACTGAAAGTTGCCTCATCAGTGCAAAGCTGGTGCAGTCGGTGAAACTCCAGGCTTTCGATTTTGATTTTGAGAATATTTCAAGGCCCTTCTTGAACAAACTTTCTCCGACCCAGGCTATTCTGACGCTACTGCTCGAGCGTACCTTTCCAATGAACGATGTTGCGACGTCGAGATTTCTTCTATACCTCAGCAGCGTCATCGCTTCGTCCAGGACATAATCAGTTGTCAGAGGAACGCCGTGAGCCCCTTTGGAGACCTGGCCCAGGAATTTGCGTGCAACCTCGTGATTGACGTCATCCTCCACTTCTGTTGCGTACCACGCGCTGGTGTCGACGAAGATCATGGGGTCGCACCGTAAAGGTATCTGTCATGCTCGACAGAGCCGTTGTCCCTCTTCCCGGTTCTCTTAGATGACGGTGGCATTGAGAAGACTGGGTCGTCTGGGACCACTCTGCCCTCCACCACGTTTCTCACCGCTTCCCTCAGCACTTCTTTGATGCTCTTAGACTTCCTTCGGGCGTACTCTTCCAAGAGCTTGTGCTCCTCCTCTGTCAGGGTGGTCTGTACCACTTTCATTCGACATCTAGCATGTCGCATTCGTCATGTGATTTAAGCCTTTCGAAGGCGGGGTGCAGTTGGCTCCCAACAAGACCACGCCGTGTTAGCTCCCATGGTAGTGGCTTGCTAGCCAAGCAGGTGGACTCAGAAACAGTAGCTATCCAACAAAACCGAAGGTGGATCAGCCTTTCCGCGGCACGATGGTGGAATCGAACTCTTTCTGAGAACCTTCGTGCAATACGCCACGCTCGAATCCAGACGACCGCACGCTCCGGACAAGCCAGCGCAACGTGGACTCGTCACGACCCAAATCGTGGCCAGATACCATCTTCAGCGTCCTAAACGCGGGCCCGGTGGGATTCGAACCCACGACCCTCAGCCCCGGAGGCTGATGCC